>Ga0123352_10000225_pt1 | contig 68491 bp, 36 predicted proteins | sample TergutLab28metaG_FD_89700 | JGI IMG/M metagenome (GOLD analysis project Ga0123352, IMG submission 89700) | Labiotermes labralis P1 segment gut microbial communities from Petit-Saut dam, French Guiana - Lab288 P1 | ecosystem: Host-associated > Arthropoda: Insects > Digestive system > Gut ... | reverse complement strand
TGTCTTTTCTGCTTCTTGTCTCGCTATTTCGCTTATCGGAATTTTGTTATAACACATTTCGCTGTTTTTAATGGCCTCCTTGGGAATTTTATCTGCTAGATCGTTTCCGCTGTTGCCAGCCTGGGCCTTTATCCATGTATAGCCTATATGCCAGTTTTCTTTTTCCAAGTCATTTGTCTTTCTCCTAATTTCTTCAATTAGGTGTTTTATATTTTTAGCGTTTTTTAGAGAGAATATTGTTATCTTGCTGTCTGTGAATACCTTGACTGTTCGTGGGGTGTTGTTATCTAGATTTATCGTTTCTAATGCATGTAATGCTTTGAGTATTGCTGTCTGCTCAGCTTGATTGTTTGAGCACCTGTTGTTGAGTTTGTGTTTGATTTGATGAGTTAGTTTGTTTTTGAAGTATATGGCGATCCCCGAGCCAACTCCTTGTTCAGTCTTGCTTCCATCTGTGTATATGTGTATTGTGAGTTCCATATTTTCATTTTGTTCAGTGATTCTTACTGTCCGCCGAGTGGGTCCAATCTTGATGTTCTGTTTCGTGGTCCAGTAATTGATTTTGCTGTCCTTAGTGATTCTGTATAGATTAGCTGCCTCTTCGGTCTTTAGTTCTACCGGTGCATTGCCAGTTAGGATGTAGAGTGCGTCATTGCAGGTAGTACATTAGGCCTTGGCTATCTTGATGTTCATCACCCGTTGTACTCTACTGTATAGGGTCCTGTTGCAGTTCTTTTCCATGGCTCTGACCCATACTGGTGCGCCATACAGCAAGAGTGGTAGTATGGCTTCTTTGTAGATGGTGTTGAGCGCTTCTTGCTTAAGTCCCCAGTTTAGTTTTGCTGATTTTGTTAATGTGTGTATTAACTGCGTACATTTGTTTGTTGTGGAAATAATATGCTCTCTAAAGTTCAGCTTTGTGTCTAGAGTGATTCCTTAGTATTTAATGCTTTTAGCCTGTTGTAGTGGTTTAGAGTTCAGTTATACGTTGACTTCGGTTATTTCTTTTCTTTTCCTTCTCGTGGCTAGCATAATTTTGGATTTTTGTTTGTTAAAAGTAATTTTATTTTCTTTTGCCCAGTTTGTTATTTTGTTTATTTCTATGTTTGCAAAGTTTTCGGCTTCTTGGACGTTTCCCGCCCGTACTGCTATAATTAGATCATCGGCAAATGCTATGGCTTTGGTGCGTTTCCCATAATTCAGGTTAACTAGCGAGTTGAATTGTATGTTCCAGTAGCCGGGGCCGCAGCATGAGCCTTGGGGGCAGCACTTGGTGATGTCTCGTTTAATTTGGATGCTATTAGTATGTAAGGTTGCTGTCCTATCGCTGCAGTAGCTTCTGGTTAGGTCATAAAGTTTTTTCGGGCAATTGAATATTTTTAGGATGTGTAGTATATTCGGCCACCATGCCGCGTCGAATGCCCCCTGTACATCGAGGTTTATGAGTATTGAAATGTGTCCTTGTCTGAACCCCTCTTCTATGTATTCTTTAACTGCTAGTGTGGCATCTGTGGTGCTCTTTTTGGGGTGAATCCATATTGATTAGGGTTCATGAGATTGTTACTATATAAATGGTGCGTGACTCTGTTTATTAGTAGTTTCTCTAGGACTTTACCACCCACGTTTATGAGGCTTATTAGTCTGTATTTAGACGCATCCTGTACTTTTTCTTTGCCTGGCTTGACTATTGGGATTATTTTGGCTCTCTTCCATCTCTTGGGGAAACATCCTGCTTGCAGGCATACAGTGTATATTGTGTACGTGAGCGAGGGGAGCTGCTTGTAGACTCTTTTGTAGATTTCTCCCGTGATTCCGTCTTCTCCAGGAGCCTTTTTGTTTTTAAGTTCTTCAATTGCGTTCTTGATTTCTGTTGGGGTGAATTCTCTGTCGTCCTCTGTTTGGTTGGGTTCCCTGATTTCCCTCCGGATTCTTTTGTGGTAGTCTGTGTTATCAGTTCGGTCGTCTTTTGTAATTGGGTGGTCTAGTATTACCTGGGCTGTTTCATTAAGGTTAAATGTGTAATAGCCTTCGGGTTTTAGTAATGTCGTCATAGGTATTACTCTTTTATATTTATTTGTCTCCATCTTGTAAACTGTGTTCCACGGATTGGTACTTGGTGTTAAGTTGCAGTATTCTTTCCACGATTTTATTTTTCCCTTTTTTATTGCTGCAGACACCTGGCTTTTTCCTCGTAGTATATCTTTTTACGGGTCTCCCTCTGTTCTGCGGTACGCGTTCTTTGATAGAGTCTTCTTAGGGCATTCAGTCTTTTCCTCTTGTAAGTTCCTGTGTCCACCATGGCGGTGACTTATATTTCGTCCATTTTTGATTGGCTTGTGCATTTCTAAATGAGTTGTTGCATGCCGTTGTGATTGCTTCCTGTAATTTGTCTACCAATTTCTCAATGTCGCAGGTATGTATGTATTTATGTATGTGTGTGTGTGTGTGTGTGTGTGTGTGTGTATGTATGTGTGTATGTATGTATTTATGTATGTATGTGTGTGTGTGTATGTACATATGGATGTGTGTATGTATGTATGTCGTTTACTCTATTAAGTTGCAAATATTAAATCATTTGGCTCTCGGCCCTTTCTTCATTGGCCCGTGGTTCCTCTAAAGCAATATAATATTGCTTTGCCAAATGACTGGTGTCTGAACGGCCTGCGGTTAATGAAGTTTGCGCACCACAGCGATAAGCAAAGCAGCTCTTTTTGTTTGCCATTCAGCACGAATACAAATATTAGGTTTACTTTTAATTAAATATTCCTAGAGGCTAAACACCTTTTCACCAACCGTATGCCCATCTACCAAAACACGCTCCTGTTTCACGTTCTCAGCCCAGAAACGTAAGTCCCTTTCGGCCTTTGGTAAGGCACTAGGACATTGTCACGGAAATTTCTTTCTGTAACACTGACCGCGTATACAATAATGCGCATAAACGTGTTTCGTACAAAACGCGACTGTACTGCACTCTACTGTACTGTACACCTATATGTGGCTCATAACAGACACAAGAATTGGAGTTCGTGAATAAGGCAATTAACACTTACATTTTATAGAATCAGAGGGTCTCATGATCAGCTGAGCAACATGTAGTTACTCAAGAAAGCTCTGACGTAACGGCAGGGCATATTTAGACTATACGCATGACAGATGTGACTCAGAAGTTGCCGACAAAGCCCAGCTTTCCTGAATTATTATTTCTCGTTTTGTGAACGAATTATTATCATTAATAATAATTATAGGGTTAAAACCATCTCCTGAGGTAAATAGCGAGAAAACCCATAATTTGCGTTGCTGAAATTAAAAATATATAACAAGTTCAATGGAACCCATTTTCGTTTCAATTTTATGGCTAGCCTATTCTTGTAGTTTGACATACTGAGTCCCAGATTAACCTTAAGTTATGTTATATTTAACTTTCTAGGCATAAGACTGCACCATTAACCCATCCGAATTTTAAATTCTCGTAAATTATACTAACATTTATTGGCCCAATGTCGAATTAAACTCGACAGCGCTTTCCGCTGTACCATGTCCGTGTCGAGCTCAAATCGTCACGTTATTTTTAGGTTTAATTTTGGTTTTCTCTAAGATCCAGTTCGCCAGTGGCTGCTTTTAAATTTTGAAGATTAGAGATTTTCTGGAAAATTAATTTGGGCCAGACAGTTGCACTTCAAAAGAATAATTTGGACTGCATTGTTTCAAACCATTGGCTCCCACTGCACGCAACACTTACTGCTTCTTCATTACATTGAACCAAACAGGTGTTATTGTTTAGAAATATAATTAGTGCTTATTGTAACACAACAGAACACAACAGTGCTTCATAACAATTGGAATTCATCACTGATCGTACCTACTTACTGATCGAGGATGACCTCAGGTTTGAGATGAAACTAAGGCATCAATTCATGAATCACTCTGGATATATCGTTTCTTAATTTATGTACATACAATAAATCGTGGTACACGCGTAGAATGAAACCATAATCTTGACAGAACATATATTATCCATTCAGAATGGGAACACTGTATTTACGTACTGCATTTATTTTAGTCCCGCTTATTAAATTTATAATGCACTAACATACTGCGTCAAATGTTAAGTGCTTGCTAAATTTATTGTTAAGCGCTCTGCTAGTTTCGATGCATAATGGGGCACTGTTACTTAAAAAATTCCTGGTATGCAGATAAATTTAAGACATGTGTCGTATTATTGTCGGAGGCTCTTCAATCAAAAGCCAGAGCCTGTCCCACGTGTTGACTCTGTAGGAGACACAGGTATAAGGCGGCAGGATTTAGGTCGGGCGATCGCGAAGGCCAAGAAACAGTCCGTTCTACCACATCGATCGATCTATGTAGTGAGAATCCAAAACCTGCCTTACCTCGCGGCGAAGGTGGGCAGGAGCTATATCATCAACAAACCACACAGTTTGTCGTGTTGTCAAAGAGTATTTGAAAGAATGCATCCGTTGCCATGTCTCTTCATATTTGTTATGTATGTTACCCTCAAGGTGTTACATCCCTTATTTCGTGAAACACCCAGTTCCTTTATACACTAACGGAAAGTACGGGGTTAACTTTATAATAAAGGACAATTCAATATTTTTTCCAGTTATTCCTTAGGACGAGAACTCAGAAAGCTATGATTGAGGCATTCACCAGTTTAGAAAAGGCAGCTAAGGGCATAAATCTGCTTATTAATCAAGAAAAGACCAAATATATGCCATTAACTAAGAAGACCCATGCAAGTTATCCTCACTATCTAGAAGTTGGACCATACAAATTTCAAGTAGTTCATAGTTTCACTTACTTAGGGTCAGATGTCAACTGTAAAAATGACATCAGTGCAGAAATTCAAAAAAGATATCCTAGCCGCAAACAGGTGTTTCCACGGACTGAGAAAGCATCTTAGGTCCCACTTGACCTCAAAACACACTAAAACATTGATGTATAAAGTACTCATTAGACCTGTACTTACACACGCTTCTGAAACACGGACTCTGTCTAAAAACAAATGAGCGGCGGTTAAGTCTGTTTGAAAGAAAGGCACTTCGCTGTATCTTTGGAGCGAAACAAGAAAATGAAACGTGGCGGAAAATATAAAGCTGTGAACTATATGAAGCATTTGTTAGTTACATCACAGTAAAAAGTCTAGCATGGCCTGGGCACTTGATGCCTTTGAATAATGACAGAACTCTTAAAAAAAATATTCAACACTAAACCGGAAGGAATAAGAAGAGTTGGAAGACAGAAATTGCGATGGAAAGATGGAATTGATCAAGATTTGAGAATATTAGAGATCGAGAATTGGAAGAAGGTCGCCCTCGACAGAGACGAATGGGCAAAGCTTCTGAAGAAGGCCAGGGCCAAACTGTAGCTGTCGAGTCAATGATGATGATGATGATTCTTAGGACGTCGAGCCGAAGTGAATTAGGGCACAGAGGGTCTTAATAATTACACTAATAAACTGTTTATTGTGTGTAATATTTCGACTGGTAAGTTATTTGTGAAGTGGGAAATTCATTATTTTATGAAGTACCTAGTTATTTCATTAATTAACGGCACGTTTACAATTACGAACGATTGAAACCTTCAACGACGTATTCAATTTATGACGCCAGTTATAAATTCTTGCTTGAGAAGTGGGCTCTTTTGGGTTTTACGCAGTGAGTAGTGCCAATTTCTTTCAGACGTTTAAGGATCATATCGGTCCCATTTTCAAGGGTGAAGAATTAAAAATAAAGCCGGTCAAAGTACCAAAAAGCAACCAAAGAGCTAACTGTTTGTCTGTTTAGTCATTCCTGCGTTTTACCTCATCGCCAGGCTCAGTAACAGACACCTTAAACTATAACTGTAATTAAGCTGACGCTAGCGATTTTCCCGTCGCAATTGAAGACCTCGGCGTGGAAAAACTAAGGACTATTGCTCAAGAGGCAATAGGCCTTTATGAGGGCATAACTTTGGCTGGATGGCTTTCTGGGAATCGAATCGAGATTGGTCATGTCTAAGGTTAGACTAGCAGGGAAAATCAGGCGCTTAGGTGAAGCCACCAATCCTGAGAGGAGTGCAGGACATGCCCCGACTTTGCGCTTTATAGTCTGGCATTCTTCTTAAACTTGAGTTAAAAAAAGCGCTGACAAAACCCAGTCCGGTTAGTCGAAAAGTGTCAGCTGGTCACGATTCATTATGTCGATATGGCAATCTTTAGGCAGGTAGTACTGATAAGTCTGTCGAACCCAGTCTTCTTATGACCCGTGCCAACCATTTTTCAGCGCAGGTATCTGCCGAGTTGCTGAACTAAGGGTTCCCCATATCAGCTAACTTTGAGTCGAATCTTTCGGTTAGTCCTGATGTGGTCGGCAAAGAATGATCTCTCAAAACCTCGTGAATTTCTTATGGATTGAATGAACTTCCTTCCTCCACTCCAGTTGGTAACATAATTGCTCTGTTTTGCTCTTTCCATACTTCTTTGCTCTCTGTCTCTGAGCTTCCCATAGACAATCCTCATTCTCGGTAACATGCAATGTAAAGCTTGTATAACTTGCGTTTCAGGAGTCTCGGCCGTTATTCAATTGCAGAAAACAAAAGGGGCTATAAAAATCTGGATGCGGGATTCAAATTCTTTTGGTTCTTAAATTACAAGAAGTCTCAAAATCACAAATTTCGTAAGATGGTCCTGATAAACAAGCATAAATTTGCGCGATATCAGCCTGCAGGCACGAGATAGATGAGAACTGCACTCTGTTGGGTTACTGCACAGAGAGTAGTGTTTACTTCATACCGACGTTTCGGGACAACCTATCAGTCCCATCTTCAAAGATTAAGAATCCAAAAAATAAGGCGATCGCCCTAGTACGGGATCTATATGGGGAAGAGTGTGGGTGGTGATAAGTTCTTAGTAGCGTGGTGCGAGCCTATAGAGTTAATGTAAGTGGATGGGAAGGAGGAAGGAAGTCTAGTCGTCAGTGCTGCTTTGGGGGAAAGATTCTAACGGATGCAATAGCAAGACGCTGGAAAACATCTAATATACATGCACAAAGTTGGGGAAGATAAAAAGAAAGAAAGTGCAATAAATGATTTATAAATGGATAAATGCAAAACAAAATAATAGTAAGGGGAAAAAGTCAAAGCCCATTCTCCATGGTAAAAATACCACATGCAGAGACGGGAGACAAGAGGAACATAATAATGTGGAATCAAAGGCAGAGAAAAACTAAAAGAGGAAGGAAATTAGAAGACTAGAAAAATGAACAAATCAGTAAACTGAAAGGGAATCTCGGCGCTACGCCACCACGGTGAAGCAGCATGGAAGGATAGGTACATAATTAATACAGGAGTGGCAAACAAGGAATTTAAACGTCTTAACAGGAAATCCAGAAAAGGGGGGAAGAAGAAGAGTTTGGTAAATAATTCGAGGAAGAGGGAGAAGGGAAGAAACAATTCGAAAGTAGAAATAGAAATGAAACGGAAAAGGAGCAGAAAAGAAGCAGACGCAAAGAAAAGGGTGAAATGAACAGGGAAACTCCGTGGCCTCCTCAGTCAAAATCTTCGTGAAGATATTTTGGCCTTATTTAACATGTCCTCACTTCTACGCACTTCTCCGTTGGTGGGCAATTCTGCGAGCAGATAGATGGAGTTGCCTCGGGCTACCCGCTCTCTCATGTCATCGTTAACTTCTTTATGGAAAACCTTGAGGACAGGGCCTTAGCACAAGCTATCCACAAACCGCTGTGCTTATTCCGTTACGCTGACACTTTTGTCATCTGGCCACACGGAACAGAGAAGTTAGAGAGATTTCTTTGACCATCTGAATGGCCTTCACGGTAATATTCAATTCACCGTGCAGATGGAAAAAATGGCCACCTACCTTTTCTTGACATTGAACTATACAGGATACCGGATAGCTCCCTGGATCATAGACTATGGTTATAGTATGAAACAGATAAGATAGGCCCTCAAAACCCGGCAGTTAGAACGTAAAAGACGAAAGACAAGCTCACCTCTGTCGCTTTTCTTCCATGTATCCAGACGACATATGGCCGGCTCAGCAGAATGCTGGCCAAACACAATATCAAATGTGACGTTCTGCCGCCTAGGAAAATCTCCAGGTTCCTTTATCCGGTTAAGACCTGGGACTGTGGACAGTGGGGGTATACAGCATACTCTGTGAGTACATGTACATCGTACAGACTGATCGATCTATTGAGACCAGAAAAAAGAGCACAACCGACACATACGATTTGGACATCCAGACACATCGGCGGTGGCAGAACATACGTTCATCCACAACCATCATAAAATTTCAAGACACCCGGAACCTTCCTACTGTACCCGGCTATATGGACCAAATTATCAGGGAGGCTGTTAAGTTGAAACTCTACCATAACAATATGAACAGGGAGATAGGCCTGACTTTGAAAGCGTCGTGGAAACCCCTCTTTCGCCTGCTTAGAGAAAGTAGAGGGCCCCTCAGTCATAGTGAGGAGCTTATGGCCCTATTTCCGCAAGCTGTAACGGCTGTTCCTTTCCACATCGCACTTCTTCTGCAGGACCACCTACTGGATATTCTTCCCTTCTAGGCTCGGATAGCTTCCCTCACCTCTTTCCTTCCGTCTGCTTCTTTTTTCCCACCGTCCGCAATTTCACTTACATTTCTACTTTCGATGTGTTTTGTTATGGTATAAAGCGCTGTCTCAGTTACGAGTGTTAAATAATTAATATGCCTTACGTTTTCAGGAATAAGCCGAATATGGACAAAGGATAGCGAGAGAAAACTTCGACATACCATTTAAATTGTGGTATTAAATCTTGAAAGTCAATATTGAATATAGAGTCAGTGCGTCAGCCCGCGCTAAAGTACCTGTAGTTGACAGGGGAAGAAGAGACGCCCATTCCCTCGTAACTTAGGAGAGATAATTGAAGATTTTTATTGGCTTAGAACAAGAAATGGCTTAGTGAAACAGTGTCTCAGTTTGGTGTGTGTGTGTGTGTGTGTCTGTGTACGTGTGTGAAGAGAAATTGTTTACTACTGTCGCAGTTCCTCGGGTCAAATTACCCGTCCACTCCGTAGCCAATACGCAGAGTGTAGGAATTGGTCAAGGAATTCAGAAATGTTCATGTATTAATAACTGCACTCAAAAAGAGTTTATCTGTTTCGAAAAAAGTAAAATTTTATGTAACTCCAAATGCCATATGCGCTAACTACGTTGCGACCGATGAAAGTCTGCTTATGTAACGTATTTATTTATTTACCACTTTAAAGTTAAATTGTTTTATTTTATTTTTCAATAAATCGTGATTTTGATGTTACAACATATTTATGTCAATTCAACGTGACTTTACAACCCCCTTAATACACTTTATTCCAAGAAAATAATACTTGTATTTCATTTCTTATGCAAATAACATAATTTACTACAGCTTTAATTATTTAAATTCTTGGATTGATTAGAGTATGAAATGGACAGCAAACGAGTTAACTGTTTAACAGGTTAGCTGTTTGGGAATAAATGCATGCTTACTCAATAAACTATTTACGAGTATTAATGTGTTTAACATTCCATTTATTTGACACTCTGGTTGGTGTGGAAAAGTTACTTAAAGAATAATTATTTACGCTATAAACTAAAGTCAAAGTATTGAATTTTATTCCTATTTAGCACTCTAACTGTATCTCCCCCTTGAAATACACAATAACTAGGCGAGATTAAGATTATAGCTAGAGATGGGAATTAACAGTTTTCCATTGAAGTTTCAACCGACATTTAACTAGGACATACTTTAAGCCACCGAAGTTTCGTCCCTATCAATGAAAACCATTTTAAGAGAAGAGGGTTCATAATAAACACTGACAAAACTTATCCCAACACGCAAGTCATCGTATCGACGAGGGTAAGTGTATGCTGCTAAGTGAATGATGTTGCTACTTGTGAGGGTGAAATGGTGTGGAACATAATTTAAACAGTATCGCTGGAAAGGGGACCACGTTTCGCCCTCAGAATGTGCAGTCGTTTCGAAGAATGGACCACAGTCTCCCTTTTAGAGGACTTCCAAAGTAGCTCTATCGCCAGAGGTGGAAATTACGGTTCCTATTATCAAAACCCCACGTCCAAAGCCTTGCACCGCAAGTAACGGCAAAGTAGCCAGAAGTAATGGATCCGGAGGCGTATCAAATGTTCGTGGAGGATCAGAGAAAATATACTGCTCTGTTCCTATCAACGAAAAAAATGCGTGGGATCCATTTCCTCATTTTAGGGGTTTACTTGGGCATAAAGCAGTGCAATAAACAAGTAATTCAATTTAATAAAATGCAGTGTAATATAAAAAGGCGAAGAAAACGACGGTTTATTGTAGGCGTGGTCAGATTCAATTGCTTTCAATTTCTCTATGTGATAAAATGTACCACATACGAGGGTAACAAGTGAATATGGTAAGCTTGAATGACATTTGCCTTTGTCAGGCCGTCTTCGGAAAAAAATTGTAGTATGGCCTAAATGTGTAGTATTTTGCGAGTAGTAGAATAGAATAGAATAGAATAGAATAGAATAGTAAGGGGGTGCGAGTCCTATCGACCCCATATAGGTAGGTCTTTTTGACAGGCCCTGTTTGCCCCTTAAACTGATATTCAAATCATGGAAGCCCGTTCCTTTATTGAAGTTTCAGATTATCCCTAGACTTTGACTTCTAACGTCCTCAGGGTAAAAAAAAAAACGTATGTTTGAGTGTCGCCAAGACTTCACACTCACACAAAACGTGAGCTGAGCTTTCCTCCTCTGCTTCACACTTCCTACACAAGGGGCTGTCGATCACGCCCATTATGTACACATGTGTTCTCAGGGTGTCATGTCCAGGCAGGAGGCCGGTAAAAGCCCTGGACTGTATTCTGTTGGAGAGTAGCCTAGTCTTAGCAGTTGGACCAGGGCTTGAGATCAGATTTTGAGCCTGTCTTTCAGTAACTTAAGATCTACTCCACTTCCGTATGCTGGTTATCAATCCAGCCTTTACTATTTCTTCTGTCATTCTTCAAAGAGACCGACAAACTGGTGAAAACTTCCTTCCCTTGCGAGCCCATCGGCAATTTCATTTCCACGTACCCCCGAATGTCCGGGGACCCAGAAGAGTACCACAGAATGCTAGGTGGAAATGTCTTTCAACGCCTTTTGGCATTGTTATACCAATGGGGACGTTGTTTGGCAGCTTGAAGAGCTTTCAGAACCGCCTGACTGTTCAGAACATACGAATGTATTTCTCTGGTCTAATGTTCATTTGAATTTCATAAGAACATGCCAAGATAACAAGTATCTCGGCCTGGAAAACTGTAGCATATTTTCCTAAAGATATACTGAGCATTCTTCCCGAAGAGTGTGCATAGAATTCGGCCCCGGTTTACCCCAGCGTCTTTGATCCTTCTGTATAGCAGGCGAGCCCCTTAAATGCAGGGGAGTCCTAGGTCCTCTGGTCCATCCTTAGCTAGTAAGCTTAGTAAGTCTAAATTTGAGTTCGAAGTTAAATCCTGGCCTCATAACATCGAACTCCCTATGAAATATTGGATCCGACTTCTGAAGCCGCATCGATATACTATTGGGGTGAAGGTAGGAACGAAACTCCAGACTCCAGATTCGAAGTGCAGCTGATCTTGCCTCGCCCTGAGCCACTAAATCGAGTGGAGTTAGTCAAGTGAGTGGCTCCATAGCACCCGTAAGAGTAGTGCGCACCACTCCCATTATCCGTAAGCATGAAAGTCTTTGTATCTTTTCTTGGCACCAGCCGTTTGACAACCGGGCCACCAAAGTAGAGATGCAAAGGTGATTGATGATCGAATGATGGAGACGTAGAGCCAGTAGAAAAACGCCGCACTATAGGCCCTCCAATAAGCCCACGATAGATTAAGAGACTTCTTCACTTTGATATACAATAAAGGTGGAATCACTGCCTTGATTCAGAATTTCCAAATTCGTAGCACTTAGAAATTCCAACAATGCCGCCCGTCTTTTATTGCATTTGGTGCTACCCCACACCGTGTGGTGTGAATGGAGTTGCACTTTATGAGTAGATAGAGGTTTTTCTCATCATAATAAAAACACCCTTCCCGGGGGAGGATCTTCAGAATCGTAAGGCAGATCAGCAGAACAGACAGCCAAGCGCCTTTCTGTCTCGCCTTCATTATAATTTATTAGAACTGCTACAAGATCCCTGGAAGAGAATCCCGATAGTATCAATATGTTCCTCGCAAGGATACATGCTCTAGGTCTACCTATTCCGCCCCTGCAGTACAGTAATTCGACCCTCGCGATACCACGATTCCTGCATCTGAGCCGCAACCGGTTCTTTAAAAATCCCTGTTCTGGTGAAAACCATAGAAGCAGCTGTACTATGTTGTATTGGCCTGAATAAACGAAATGCTTCTTACCATGTTAAATTCGGCCTCCTCTTCTTCCTCCTCCTCTTCTTCTGATTTTCTTCTTATTGCCTTCCTTCTGGTTTATTGAGGAGATGGGAGAATGTGTCCTGCCCCTTTCATGTACTAACAGATTACCAGTTTCTCGTGATGAAAATAACGACGTTTATCTGGAAACAAACATACAGAATTATTTCATTTACAGAATTATGGTAGTTCTCGTAATTGCATCGGGTTTTGGTTCTGCTATTGCGTAAATTCACTTTTGTGTCATACAACATTTAGCGTTTGTGTTCCTGTAATTTATCAAGTCCAAGACACTTCTTCTAGAAAATGACTAAAAATACAAGTGGGCAGTACGTCCAAAGACAATTAATTTCCGCTGTTTGCGTTGTTTAATCTGCTGATAACTCGCTTGTGACCTTAATCAAATTTAAACAGCGTATGTTTTAAGTGCATGGACTCCGTTTCCATAGAAACGCGACAGTTTCTCCGCCAGTTGTGAATGGTCTTGCTTCCAAATACAGTCTATCGGATAGCACGGAAATCAATAAACAAATTTTAGATTCACAAGTCTTTGATTTTTTTGTGAGACCGGTTGCTTTAAAAACAGATTTCAATCCATGTTCAATATAACCATATACATAGAGTACAATTACAGAAATTTGTATGGAATTTTGTGTTCTTGAAGAATGAATTCGATCAGACACAAGAAATTTACGCTTTTCAACCTCTCAGCTCAATGGCCGATGAGCTAGCAACATCCTATTATCCGCAGAATCAGTCTACATTTCTTAGACTATTGCAGGTATTTATGATTTAGTGTGTAAGATAGGTTGCCCCGAAACGTCGGTAAGGAATTACCACTACTCGCTGCATAATAACCCAGAACATTGCAGTTCTCAAGATGGGTATACAGTCGTAAATACGGAGTAGAAAGTGGATTTACTCTTGCGAAAGCCATGAATGCTTGTGAGTGGACAGAGGCAACCTATAACTCCGCTCATTCTTAACATCGGCTCTGGAGGGAGGTGAGTGATTAGCTTCACACCCTGGTCTCTTTACCTCCGGCGAAAAGGGTCCCCGGAACTGACTTACAGGAGGACGGTCGTTCTGCCCCACATACCGTATGGAAGAAGAGTCTTACGCATGCTGAGTATCGAGCCCCGGTTCCTCGGAGGTTCAGCCCGTAGCCTTGTCGTTTTACTTTTTACGCTTTTCGGATTCTATCAATGTCGAGCGTGCAAGGGCAATAAAACAGTCCGTCGTGACCTATTTCCTTGTACTGGGCCTGGATAAATTTCAGGCAGGTTTGTAACTGGTACTTCGGCACTAAAAATCTGCAACAGAGCAAACCCATCTCTTAGGTTCGTGCAGTAAATACGTGGACGTCTCTGCACGTCGGGATAGTAAGGGTGAGGGATAAAAGGCCTGAGAAATACTTTAAGGCACTATTTTGTCCAGTTTTGAAAAGAGTACCTTCCGAACGTGAGTCTGGCGCGTCGCATTTTTGCAGGTATGCCCTGTATTGCGCCTATATGAGTGAGTCTTCTTGTAGTAATATTTGCTGACAGGTTGCTGCTGTAGTCAACGGCTTCGTTCTAAAATGCTGGATGCTTCAGCACCGTTCCCAGTGCGTTTCTTTCAGGCCGAAGCAAGTACTGATCTTGTACAAGAAAACATACTGCAAATTCCATCTTTTATCTTTCATCCTGTTCCCCACGTTAGTCTTCCTCTTTTACATTTCTTCCTTTTTAATTTCCTCTTCTTGTTTGTCTGTCCCTGTTCATTTTTACAATTCCATTTGTGATTTATCTTCCACATATTCTTCTTATAATCATTGTGCTATCCTGTATATCCCTATTTTCATTAGCTTCCTACTCAAACTTGAGGTCCACTTTTATTGCAGAAATTAAAAATTAAAATTCTTCATGAACAGCGACCAGTACGCTGGCTCAAAGCGGCAGTGAATCTAAACTCCCGCAACAGGAGTCCCAGCGGCCAAAGTGTGACAAAAACCGCAAATCCACAATTGTAAAAACACATTTCCTGTTTTTCCAAGAAGTGAATTTTCACAAGTATGCATGTTTCAGTGCTACTGCAACCGACCTTTAATTAAATGTAAATCCCAGACAAGACACTAATTTGCATATGTGAAGATAAAAATGTTCTAAATGTTGAGAATGACTTAAAAGAATGCGCAAGTGGTTAGCAACGTAGCCATGTGTTCATCCTAAATTCGATCCACTTCTCTAATTTCTCAAACGACACTCTCTTTCTGCACTTCTTGGTCACCGTATTTATTCGGCTATACAGAAACATTTGACCGTCACACTTGCGAGGCCCAAGAATTGTATTTTGGCAGTTATGAGAGACACCTTGAGATGAACTGGTCCGATCAGCTTCGACCCTAACTGTGGGTAAAAGATGAAGACTCTCTTAGGGTAGAGAAGGAGAATTCCCATGTATTTTTAATGTTAACTTCAACCAGTGACAATTATGTTATGCCCTCTCAGAAATGATCTAAACATGCGGTGGACGGAACTCTATAGTTGATTAAGAAATCAAGAATCCTTTAACAGTTTTGTCGGAGATTAATTTTTCTACGCAACGCATAATACTGACAGGTGACCAGAAATATAGTAGTTTTTGGCTGTAGATTTTGATGTCGATTCCGGGGCAAGCTCTGTCCAGCCTCTGTCCAGGTTCCCCAATGGGGCCCTTATGGAGAGAAACAACCGTTTCCAAATCCTTCCTTTGCATATCATTCAGGGTCCCTCCACGTCCCCCTTGCATTGCTTCCATAAACAGACGCCCCTTTTCCAAAGCCCTCCTTCATTTGTCTCCCAAATTCCCCCGGTAAAACAAGCGCACTTCCAGGTTCCCCAGCACTGTCGCTATAGAGAGACCTGCCCGTTTCCAGAGCCTTATTTTGCATATCTCTCGGAGTGCCCAATAAACAAGGGCTCCTGACAAAATCTCAGCTTCCCGAGTCCCAGTAACGGAACACCCCCTCCATGTTCTCCCATCGGGGCTCCTATGGAGACGCTCCGTTTCCACAGCCAGGGATTCATTCATTCATTCACTCAGTCAGTCATATGAATCCCCAGTTAAGAAGCTTTCCAACGAAACAGGGGGAAAACGTGGTCACCGTCCACAGAGCCACAGAGCCCCAGGCAGACGGAAGGCCTACATTCAAAGGGGTGCGGCCAGGTTCCCAAAATGGTTCGCTTACGACACTGCTATTACTACCCCGGTGCCATGCAGCCTTCAGCACGATATCTTCCCATTGGGCCTGGGTATACCAGAGGCCCGTTTGCCTGCGTGTGTAGTAGTAGTAACTCTCTAGACAGTGTCCCATCCACACCTGTTAACGCCTTCTGCGTAACCCAGAGTACGAAGCTCCGTTTAACCCTGAGATATAGAATAGGGTTCGTATTTATAGGAGGCTTGGAGAGATGGAAATTTAGTTATAAATTTTAAGGCAAATAACCCAAAGAGAATATTAATATGTATCTTTATGATATGAGGGCGTGGAGTGGATTAATGTGTATCAGAACACGGAAAAATAAGCATTTAAAATAAAGCATATCCAGGGAGAATTACGCAATATTATATCCGACTGGATACATTTGGTTAGAAGAACACTGCAGATAATGGGCGATAGCCTGTAGTTCACCTTATTTCTGCGGAATGCACACTCTAAGTGTAAAAGTTACTTTTATAAACTTATTTATTGTTGAAACTTTCTTCCTTGAATGTACAGAATAATGTATTAAACAAAATTTCCTTCTGTGTTTATGTATATGGTAGTAAATATTCAAACATTACAGTTCTTAAAGGCCGATGTTATTTAAATGCACATGCACTGTACGAGGAACCCAACTGAGATGGAATGTCGTCGTGTTCTTTATAGCGAAGCCATTATATAGTTTTATATGCGTAGTTTAGAGGAAATTGAAACAGCGGGAACAAGAAAGGGGTCGAGGAACATAAAACATAACTAGTTTGTTTTGGCGGTGCAATTTGTACAGCAATTCTGGAAACAACGCTGGATTACGGACGGTGGAACCGTCTTGGCTTTATTAAATTTTAAAGTTACTTTGGTGTTTTTTTCTCGAATCTACCAATTGTTAAGATTATGGAGTGTCGTTTGTAGATGGATAAATTACTGTATGAATATTGATAGAATGATACAGGAAGGGCAAACCCGAAACCACTCAAATAAAGTCGTGTTCCAGTGCCGATTCTTCCGTCACAAATGTCACTTAAAATATTTAATAACTGACTGTAAACTCATGTGGTTAAATGCCTCCCATAAATCCAACCCCTCGACCGTATCTTAAGAGTTACGTGGAGACCCATATTCTGGGTCACGTTGGAGGCGTTAACAGGTGTGTAAAGGATAACCTGTAGAGGGTTATTACGTCATACGCTTGCTAACAGGCCTCTGGTCTGCTCAAGCCAAGGTGGAAGGTATTGTGCTGAAGGCTGCACGTCACTGGGTTAGTGATAGCAGTGTCGTAAACGATCCCCTTGAGGAATTAGCCCGCACCCCATTGAATGTAGGTCTTGCGTTCGCGTAGGGCTCCGTGGACGGTGCCCACATGTTTTCCCCCTGTATCGTGGCAGAACCCCTTAACAGGGGATTCTGAGTGATATTAGTGCATGAATAAACCATTGGCTCTGGAAAAGGAGCGTCTTCATAGGGGCCCCCCCTGAGGAACCTGGAGGGGGTCCTTTACCAGGGACTTTGAGAGGAAGAAGAGATTTTGTTGTACCGGGAGACCTTGTTCATTGGGGATTCCATGAAATACATAATAGACACCTCAATTCAGTGGGGACGCTTTGCAGAACCTGGAAGGGGGATTGCTTTACCGGGGGATTTGAGAGACAGATGTAAGAGGGTACTGGAAACGGGGCGTCTGTTAATGAGAGTTCTGCGAGCGGAAAGTGGAGGGAGGGCTCCTTTACTGTAGTCCTGAAAGATATGTAAAGGAAGGCTTTGGAAACGGACATTTCTCTCCAAAGGAGCCCCGCTGAGGAACCTGGAGAGGAGTTTCATTTACCGGGGACTTTGACAGAGTTAAAGGGCACTCTGTAAACGGAGCATCTCTGTTTATGGGAGGTCTGTAAAGGCAAAATGGCGGGAGGGCTTCTTTACTGGGAACTCTGAAAGCTACGCAAGGTATATGAAGGAAGGTTTTGGACATGGAGCATCTCTCTCTTTATACAGATTCCGTGAGTGGAATCTGGAATGAGAGTTCTTGTATTGAGGATTCCGAGAGACATGTAATGGGAGGTTCTGGAAACGGAGCATTTCTTTTATTGGGCTTCATAAGTAGATCCAAATCCACTTAGCAAAGGAGGGCTCGGCCAATATGTTTATTGGGCCGGGAACTTGTACTTGATATATTTGTCTGTTATGCATAATTTAGAGATATGTGGCCTCATTTTTGAATACAGCACTCTAAGGGATATTTCTCTCTGGGGTCGGACAAGTTCAACCCAGAGGTTATTAGAGAAATACATCCAAGACCAATCCTGGCCTTTATTAAGGCTGCAGAGAGAAAGGTCGTAGAATAAGGAGGCCACAATGGGCCTGCATGTAAAAGGCCTATGTGCATCGGGTCCTTAAGGGCTCGAACCCATAATATGTTCTATTATTCTATGCTATATGGTGAAATGTTATAATTGCCACTGATGGATACTGAATGAATTATATCCTTTCCTAATTACAGTTGTTTAAAACATTAAAATAAAATAAAACCGAAAATCATGGCTTCACATATTGAAGGAAGATAGATGTTCAGGAGACGTGCTTTTTCTTTGGACCTTGTACACGTTATATTATATGATTAAAGAACGATATGGCGGAAGTCACTTGTCCGAGTGACTGAGAGTCGGTCTTACTAAAGGGTACACCAAATAGTTTGGCACATGAGAACGGAAGCAGGGTCGGCTTCCGAAACGGAGTGTTAATTATTCACCACTGGACAAAGTCTAGAGTAAGAAGAGTGTTTCTGCATATCACATACCGTCGTCAAAGCCCTATAAAACTGTACGACAAACTGCCTTGGAATTTCGAAGTTCTTCTGCAGAGAACGCAAATTAAACACAATGACTTGATGTTTGTAATCACAACTGGACGAGTTCAGGTCCTTCATTTGTTTTGGATTTCGCCTGATTTCGGCCACCGTTTTTCAATGATTTCGGATTTCACGGTAGTAGCCACATCACTACACTGATCGAGCACTTCAGCGTAATTGTTTAGAGCAACTGCGATAACCGATTCTCAATATCAGGTGAAAAATATTACATAATTCGTTGGTGGGTACTTTAACATTAATCAAAATTAGACTCCTCTTCGCTTCCATTCTGTTTCTTGTGTTCTTGTGGTCTGCCTAGCAAGTAAAGTGATCGGGGTTGGGATGTAGGTCGCTGTATTTATAGCTTCTTTGTCTAATGACTCTCGGAAATAGCTCTGCCGGCTCAGTCAGACGTCTCTCTAAATTAAATTCACTAAATTACATTCAGCCACTCTTTATTACTGTGCACTCTAGAAGCGAAGTACTAATTTTTGTTGTTTTTTTTAAATATGCTGTTAGTAGCTGAAGAATACATGCTGTCTAATAATAGGAAAAGTGACTAATAATGACTTAGAAGTGAGCTGGAAGGAAGTGGTCGTACATTAGTGCATGTAATATCTCGTAATTTGCCTATGGAATTCAGGAAAGTTCCGTCACAATCCCACGGTCGACAATTGAACACGAGACCACCAGACTAAAAGCGACAGTCCTGCCCTCTTGATCACGACATTCTTGCTGTATATTCGTTGAAGAAGTAGGGATGGGGTAGTCGGTATATTGATTGGGCTATGGGCTGAGAGATCTGAGATTCAATTCCCGGCAGGGATAGGTAATTCGCTGCACCAACGTTCAGACCGGCCCTGTCCCCCAACCCTCCTCCTACACAGTGCGTGCCGGGGATAAAGGGCAGGCGCATCACTTCATTTACTGCCGAGATTGAGAAAGAATGGTGTACCTGCACATATTGTTCGGGTGATAAAATGGAGAAGAATGAGATGGGCGGGGCATGTAGCGCATATGGGGGAGAGGAGAGGCGTATACAGGGTTTTGATGGGGAAATCTGAGGATAAGAGACCACTTAGGAGACTCAGGCTTAGATGGGAGGATAATATTAAGATGGATCTTCAGGGAGTAGGGTGTGGGGTATAGACTGGATCGAGCTGGCTCAGGATAGGGACAGGTGGCGGGCACTTGTGAATGCGGTAATGAACCTTCGGGTTCTATAAAATGCGGGGGAATTTCTTGACTATCTGAGAACAGGTTAGCTTCTCAAGAAAGACTCTGCTCCATGGAATAAGTAAGTGAATAAGTAAATAAGTAAGTAAGAAAGTGCGTTACGTGCACTCGCCCTGTGTGTGTTTTCTTTCAATTCATGTCATTTACTAAATTTACAAATTAAGCGTTACCAGTGGTTTCACCTCCATAATAATTGTACCTAGCAAAATTATTTTTTTCCTTTTACTTCCTTATTGAGCATTTCGAAAAACATTTCTCAAAAAAAATGAATGTCTTATTAAGGGCTGCAATTTACTATACGACACAAGTTTTAAGGATGAAATGTTTCTAAGAAATGATTATTACGAGGATTCCCTTCTTCTGCGATACGATGTTGCATCACTGGTAAACAGATTTCATCGTTTTGAAGACACTGCTTTCCTTTAAAACATCAGGAATCCACAGCCCATTGGTAGTGCTTTCGTACGCTAGAAGAACGGAATTCTGAACCATACTGCAGTGAAAACCACAAAACTCACAGTTTATTCATTATTTGTGCTTGGTGTGAAACATAATTTTTAACTGATCAGTACGCACTGGAATTTAATTCTCCAAACGACAATGTGCCTTTCGATGCCAAATTTAATGAAAACGATACAATATTTGGGACAGTAAAATGTGCTGCAGCAATGACTTAACATTTTTAGTTAAATTTACGTCAATTTTACAGATAACATATCATCAATATGTGAAATATTTCGGTCGACGTTCGAAAAAGGAAATTCCCCATACCAAGCACGATAGCTATCCAATAAGCACGAAGAGCGGCAGCACGCACTAATGGTGTTATTGTATCCCTACCAATTAAGGGCTTCCCAGTAATGTCACAGTTCACAGATATTCTCTCACATGACCTATCTGCTCTGTACTCTCTCGTGTAGTCTAACAAACGACGCCGAACGTTATTACTTCCAACGCAACGGAAAAACCTTAGGCGCCTCTGCCGCATGATAACCCTGTTTTAACAAGATATCTTCCCTTAACCGTTCTGAACCTACTTCAGTCGACATAACCCTTGCTTCGGAGTGAGAATTCGCTTACTCCTTCAAAGTGGGACCATAATTTTTGCTTAAAATTACGTGTTATCGTGTGAGCACGATAGGAAAAAATGCTTCCATTGACTAGCTTCGAAGCCTAAAATACATATAAAGAAAACTGTAACGTAAGTCCCCAACACACAAAAATACACTTTTCTGTCTAATACAAAGAGCACTTGGCGATCGAACTGTAGGAAAATATAATCAAAATCCTACGGATCTCCTAAACACATCGTGGACAAAGTGCGGAGCTAACTTATGTTAACGCACGTAATACCCACAGCATCCAGAGACCCTTCAGAGAGTAAAACAAAATATATTTGTTCCATTCACAGAAAGAAGTTGAATGAATAACGGACATAAGTAAATATTCCTTGGTTCTTTCGAACCGTGTTTGTTAATATATGAAATATACCACATGATGGGGCTTCATAGTGGACCTAGATGTACCCGTACTTGTGGTTTAGAACCCCTGTCTTAACTTTTCGGAAAATTTAAAGAGAGAGGAATATGGAAGTTTAATATTTCCCTGTTGATATTAAATGTCACACAAGGGTAGTTGTGTGATCTTAGTTGAAGTGTTTTGGTGATTTTATGGCTCAGTGTTTAAAATAATTTTTTAAAATTGTGTTTATCCTCTAGGTTCTTCAACCATTGTGTTGGGGATACTGACTCTATATCCTTCACGAGGTAAACATCATAAGAAGAAAGAAAACACTTTCGGGTCCCTTGGTGCAGCTACTCTTAACCATGGTCCATTTCTCCATCAAAGTCTGTCGTAGAATGTGCATGTTCCACAATCTTCATGCCCAAGAGTCCTAACGTCGCCCCGACATTCAAAGGGGAGTCTTGAAAAGCAATGTACGAGTGTAATGTAATAAAGAACCACTACCTGGTCTAGTTCTCGTTCTCAGTGATAAAATTCGGAGAGTGGATTTGTTTCAAACACATTTATGATGCTCTATGCATTCCAGCTGATGACTGAATCGGTGAAATGTCGAGGATATGCATTCAGTGCAATCTCGTGTTCGATAATGCGAAACTCGCCAATATATCAAACTGTCTGTTGCAATTATTTTAGTGTACCTATAGTAAAAGACCAAACAAAATCATTTTAGGTGCGTTCGAAAAAATTTCCAAAAGCGACAATTAGATTGGTCTTGTCTGTCTATCTGTCCGCATGGAAAAACTCGGCCCTCAGTGGATAGATTGTCATGAAATTTGATATTTGAGTGTATTTCAAAATATGTTGAGAAAATTAAAGTTTCATTAAAATCCGACAGGCAGAACGAGTATTTACATGACGACTTGTGTAGATTTATGATAGTATCTCGCTGAATTCCTATTACAGTGAGAAATGTTTCAGACAAATTTGTAGAGAAAAACAAATCAAATATTTTATGTTCAATAATTTTTTCCGAAAGTCGTGCCGTTTATGAGACGGTGTGGAAAAATGTGGTAAGGTCAGACAGGCAACAGATGGAAATATAATACAGCGTATGCGCCTTGCATGCTAGATAAATAAGGCTGCTGTCACACAATAAAAAATAAGCAATATTCTTTCTTTGGTACGGCAACGATGGCTACACGAACGCGCTTCAGTGTTACGTTTATACGCACATTGCTTGTCTTTTTTCTTGCTTGACAGTTGTCGCTTAAGTCCTCAGTATAAAATATCGCGGAAATCCATCCAGTGGGAGCTGCGTTGATACATGCGGAGAGACGGACATACTGAAACACTGGCGGAAGGACACACGAAATTTCATAGGCGCCCAAAAGTGATAAAATTTAATTTAAGCTTTATGAAATACAGGAATTACGTTACGCATAGGCCCCTAAGCACGAATTTTAATTTCTATCCATCGCACTAATGGAAACCCGTAATACCAGATTTAATCAAAACCACTGAGTAATTTTAGAAAAGAAATATTTGGTCATTCCGAAGGACAAGATCTCTATTTAAACATGTTTTAAAATAACGCATTCGACAATATTTCAAATTTAGCGTGACATTATAAGTGGTGTCAATCGCAAGTTCTGCGCAGCAGAACAATGCGAGAACAGACAGACTCATTTCAATTGAGCTTTCAATCAATTTTGTACCGAAGTCTCAATCAGCAAGTAAGTTTGGTAGTCTGTACTGGTGGACAGTAGGAGGAAGAAGGTCGATGTTAACAAACTTAGTCAGTCGCGAGGGTCGAGGGGGGACTTAGTGCGATGTCCCTTGTTCCTGTTGATGCTAGGGCACAATTCGCCTCCACCGAGCTAATTCACTTACTACAAGGAATTGTGAACGGTGGGCACATAGTCGAAATTTAACAAGGCTAAAACCTACGGTATCTGCCCGGATATATAAAACCTTCGCCACCAAATATGTTGCCACGTAATTTGGTTTCACTGGGGGCTGGTATAATGTAACTCTGCATCGAGAGAAGTGTGCGAATTCAACACAGTAACATTCGCTATGTGACGGAAGTTCAAGCGGTGTCCCTGCAGAGAAAGCACTAGGATTCATATGTAGAATTTCATGTAGTAGTCAGATACGAACAGGGGATTCCTTTAAGTTCAAAGTACGGTCATAACACAGAACTCTTATTATTAACAATATGTACTATTTTATAGCAACATGTTTCGACGTAATTTTTAGCATCTTCACCTTACATCTTTGTCTAAAATTGTGTAAATAATATTTTAACATGTATATATTGCAATAAATACGGACAGGAAATAATGGTGATAACGTAAAATAAATGTCATAAAATTATTTTTGGGAGCTACAGGAATGGAAGAACCCAAAACAAATACAAAATAGAACGAAACATGATATTCAGATATTAGATAATTTTAATTTTGAAACAGTTTTTAATACGCTGTAAAATATCCTGCAAATATTTTTATTTTTCAGATAAAAGAGAAGTAATTCGAAGCTGTGATTTTAGGTGAACGCAGTGATAATCTGCAGATGTTATAATTTCAGTCATAACATTTTTCTGTAAGACTGTGCACAGTGTGAGGACAATTTAATTCGAAATCTTTGAACGATGCACGATGGAAAGGCCTGTTTCGACGTGCCATATTGGTATATACCTGGACAGACTGAATAAAACCGTGGAAAACCTTTATAAGTATGTTTTATTAGGCAAGAGATAGGACGTAGGAAACCCAGGAATGGCACTAAAGGGCACAAATCTCCACGGTACTTTAGCGTGTCTGGACAAGACCTAAAGTTTTTTCGTTAATAAAGGATTAGAAATCTAAACTTCTGCTTTAAAATACGATAGAGTGTGATGGAAAATATTCAGTATTTTGGAGTAGCGTACCGCCTCAAGCTTCAAAGTCCACTTCAAGTCTCCCTTTTTGCTATGAAGATGGTGTCAATAAATTGTTCCGAAACTTCTGCAACTGTCTCAACAGACTACTTACTTCTCTTAGTTTCAGTGTTGTGTGATAGTCTAGTTCCACCTAACAAATGTTTATCCGACGCGTTGATAGGGTCCTATCGGAATACCTGGTGTCATAATACGGAACAGAACGTTGCAATATACAAGGATGTTGTAGTTAGTTAAGCTTGTCTCCAAGCTCCAAGCCCTGGAGCCATTCGAGATTTGATGTTATGACGAAAGTGAGAGTGAAGATAGCGTGCTGTCTTCTGGAACCTGACACCTGTATGTCTGGGAGATCATAACGAATATTTCGGGGGAATCTGCTGATCCCACCGTCAGGGTAGACGACTCCCTATTATAATGTCAGGAGTGAGGAAAACGGCTTCGTCCGAAACTGTAATACAACACATTCTACTCCAGAAACAATTACCTTCAATTTTATCTGTGTTTGTTCAAATATGTATAATGTATTATATACTGTCAATACACAACATTACATCAGTACAGTGATATAATATGTACAGTCAGGTCACATTACGGCAACATATTTCGACCGTAAACAGTCATCTTCAGGCCAATAGAGAACATTTTTAAGGTAAAAAAAGTGAGCACTCAATGAGATCCCATTTCGTTTACAGTAAAAGTTAAAATAACGTATGATGAAATTCTTATTTATAATTAAAACATTAAAATATATCACTGTACTGATATATTTTTGTGTATTTACGGTATATAATACATTATACAAATTTGTTACTATACAACGAGATGGCCTCTGTCAAATTTGTGTTTGTTCAGTTTATACTAGGATTTGTAAAAAAACATTTAATAACCACAATTTGTATTTATTTCTCATTTACTGATTTGAACTCCATTAGCTGTTTTAGTGACTGTTGTTAGAATCACAAACACGTTCTTTGCTAAATAATATGCCTCTAAGAACTACGAGCTATATATTGTATTTAGTAAAATTAGGAAGCCAGAATGTTTATAATTTCAAAATAATTTGAGAATGATGTTTTTCTGTCTTAAAACTTAATGGAGCAGAAAGCTTGAGAAGTTCGCTGTCTCTCAGCAGGCAAAGTATACCATACTTACTGAGACCAAAGTTCCATCCTCACTATTTCTCGTAAAAATGGAAAAGAATTTCTTTGCTTTATGTCAATAATTACGGCTTTCGTAACTATAGTAATGGTTTAGAATTAAAATACAACATATACCTTCGTTTATATACTGTCCCTAAGGATGTGGCAAATAACGCCGACCTCTTGGAGAGATACGTCACAAACCGTTCTGTTTTAAATTAAAGATAGGGGTATTTGTTTTCCTTCCATTTTCACATTCATTCTATGCATAATAGACACACTGGAGTTACACCTGACCATAATCCAATTTCTTTCGGCTTTAATACAACAAATCCATAGGCATTTTCCGAAAAATACGGCGTTTCTCCCAGCATGATCATAATTCCAATTAAGCAAGCCGTCTTCATTTCGAAAATTTACACTCTTCGAATAAATACTATATACTTCATTTTAAAACCAACTCTGAGTTTTACTAATTTATGTCTGTGTATTTGGTCTTACAGAAACATCTTAGAAGCATTAAACCAACTACGCATCTTCCTATACACATTAGACGGCGTATCTTGCGGTTCTTGTAATGGATATTCGATATGTTGGCAAGTAAGTGGATACAAGTAGCAGAAGGCATGCTTGAGTCGGTATTACAGCTTACACCTTTACCTCAGAACAATATTGTAGCAGTACTGCTGAAAGCGTGCGGTGGCACAGTGGTTAAGGTGCTCTGCTACAAATTGGAAGGTCGCTGGTTCGATCCCAGCTGGTGTCATTTGAATTTTTTATTAACATAAAATCCTTCCGATCGCACAATGGCCCTGAAGTCGACTCAGCCTCTAACAGAAATGAGTACCAGGAGTATTTCCTGGGGGTAAAGGCGGCCGGTGCGTAAGGCTGACAACCCTACCACCATCCTGTGCCGCTCTCATGAAATCTGGGAACTTTAACTTCCTGGAACCCTCTGGGCCACTCCATGCCTGTAACGGGACTGCTTTACCTTTTACCTTTTACTGCTGAAAGCTTATCGTTATTTTGTCAAGTTTGGTTCCCTTGCTATAAGAGTAGTTTTCTTTCCAGAACTTTTAAACTGTGGAGGTTAAACGTGGTTGACTTTGTGGCTCTTTTAATAACTAGCCGGCGCAATGTTAATGGGCTTTATTGCCGTCATTTTAACGTCTTAGGGGAATGTAAAAAATGACGTGACCAAGTTGAGTGTAATTGTTTGTGGAGGAGACTAACAGCTATAAGTCACTGCGCCCCGTGCCTCCCCCCTCCCCCCTCCATTTAATGCTGAAGTCTATCCACACGTCTCTCTCTTGCGATGGAGGGAAGCACAATTTAATTTACTCTTCTGTTTACTTGCTGTCTATTTCTGTTTTGCTTTGTGTGCTGCTCTCACTTGCCATTTTGTACCCAGTGAAAAACCGCAAGTCTTTACTGAGAAAGGCTGTTTTATTTTCGACGTCATCATACTGTTGAAACAAACAGGCGAGTTGGGTTGGAAACTCATTTCAAAAATTAAAACTCACATGTACGACATTAAGTTGCGATCCTGAAGCCAGAAATGTTACACTTATGAGCATCTGAACATATTTTTTTAAAAAATTAAGAATTTTGACACTGAATTCCTTTACTGGAAACTGACCTTGATCCTATGTAACATTGTACATAGCGATTAAGATGGACGGAAGGTGTTTGAGAATAGATTTCTCTGGAGAATTGTATGTCTTAGGGAGAGGAAGTAACAGAAAGTTAGGGGACAAAGGTGTAAAGATTTTCGTAATTTGTACAATTCAAAATTATCTATACCTAACTTTCAAACACTAATGTTTATTGGTTTTTACAATAAATAGTCGTGTTTGACAGCTGCTTATTTATATATTTGCGTACATAAAACGCAAACGCGACGATCCACGGCAAGCTAATTTGTACAATCCGCCGAATATTACCTGGGGCAGATGTGATGGACAGAATGAAGACTGAAGTTGTGTACAGAATTTTGGTCGGAGAACCTACCTGTCATTTAATGGAGGACATGTGCTTGTAAGCTGTTGGTATGGTCACAGCGATGTGGTGCAGTCCGTTTCTTCCTACTAAAGCTCCAAAACGCGACATGCTATGGTAACAAAGGATCCCCATACTAATACATGTAAACTAGGGAAACAAATCAATAAACACAACAGTTGTAGCCCGGAACGAAGAGAAGGAGCAAAACCTGCTTACATTCAGTGGTTAGTATACATAATATATATAATCCCACTGCCTGGTTCAGCTTTTCGTGTATGTACGTGAGTAATTTATCAGTAGTGCGAGATAAGATTCTTAATTAGTGAGGGTATTCATATCTGCAGAAACCACAGAGAACATCTAATTTCCCGCAGAGTTTTAGCGGATGATATTAACAGTGACGAAGTTCTTCGCAATCATTTTACTTGTGCAAACATTTCTTCAACGCCTATATTTACGGAAAAACCTGCATTTTTTAAAAGTATTTAAGTAACTAAAAAGCAGTCTGTATTTCCCTGTAAATTTATGCATGTTTTGTAACGAAGTGTGTGCATTGCGTTATTATGTCATTGTTTTAATTATTAGCGTTTTTTTTTAAATTTTGCATCAGAAAGTGAATAAATGCCTTCCCAGCTCTATTCGACGCGTTCCTATGAACGAGTTTCGGTAAGCTTAAATTGATAAGCCACACTTGGACTAATGTAAGCAAGGGTATTTTAGCTACGAGTCGTGAGCGCCAAGTTCCTTCCGGCAAGAACAGCAAGAGCTCCTAAGCTCATAAAAGGGCAAGAAAACCTCACATCTTTTTACGTATTTGGAGTCGAAACGAATTCACTTACAGAAAGCTTAAAACTCAGCTACTTTTCGTGGACCATCAGTGACCATCTACTCGTCGAATCATGCTCCACAAACTATCGAAGGACATTAATATCATATTCGATATTATACGGCACATGAACTACCGACTAGACACAACACGTGCTCACTTCATAGGCTCTTTAGGCGCGTTCTCAAAATTGTGAAATGTGTCTGTTAGCTTAGTCATATCTGTCAGTCCGTCCGTCCGCCCGACCCTCTGTCCCTCGGTCCGCATGGAACAACTCGACTCCCACTGAACGGATCTTCACAATATTGGTTTTTGAGTATTTTTCGAAAATCTGTCGAGAGAATATAGATTACATTGAAATTGTAGAAGAAGAATAAGTACATTGCAGGAAGGCCAATGTACGTTAACGACATCTCGCTGAGCTGTTCTTATAATGAGAAATCTTTCAGACAAATTTACAGAGAAAAATCAAACCACGCATTTTTATGTTCGAAAAGTTTTTCCGAAAACCGCGCTGTTTATGAGAAAATGTGAAAAACTAGAGACAGAGAGGCCACAGATGACAATATAATATGGCGCATGCGATTTGCATGCTAGATAATTAGAGCAAGAATACAGAAACACACTTAGAATGTGAAATAATTAATGCTTTTCTATGGCAACAACGGTTACGCAAACGCACCTCAATGGTACGTAATACATTAAAATATTTCACGTCTTTGTTGAAACAACAGATAGATATAGCATTAACTGACTGGTGTTTATAACCGAAAGGGGTGCTTACTGCCTGGTACGAACTGCATCCTTAAATACACAATGCGCAAAAAAATCGTAATTGCAATTATGAAGAAGTTAAGAGCAGACTGAAATCAGGAAATGCTTGTTTCCAGTCGGTCCATAATCTTATTTCTTCCCGTTTCCTCTCCAATTGCGTAAAGACTAAAATAAGCAGAACTATAATTTTTCGATTTGTTTCATAGGGGTATGAAATCTGGTCCGTCAGAATGAGGATGTTCGAGGATTGTATGATGAGGAAGTTACTGAGATCGAAGGTGCAGAAGGTAAAAGAAGACTGGAGAAAACTTACTAATTAGGAGTTTCATGATTTTTACTCCTCACCAAATATTAATTGGGTCTTCAGATCAAGTAGAATGAGATGAGCGGGAGATATTGCGTGTATGGGGAAGAGGAGAAGTGTTAAAATGAACCGAAATTTTAAACCATTTTAATGGGCGAACTGTTCAGGGGAATGAAGTCATTATTGAACTTATATAAATTGCGATATTTTCTCTACCTTCTGCAAAGTTTTTGAGGCAAAAACACAAAGAAGCTTTTAATAGGTCAAAATAAATTCTACGATTTGATCATAAGGAAGAAGGTTTTGAATTACTTTCGAGGAGTCCTTACTTGTAGAAATACGCAGCGCTGCATATTACCGCTCTTTCTTTATTCATTCGCAACATTGTAAGCAAATTATGCCGTATTCGCTTACCTTATAAGCTACTACATGCCTATAACAACTTAGTCATTTGATTAGTCTTAAGACTGACCGCCATCATGTGGAATCTGTGATGGCCTTTTCTTTTACAAATTTTAAATATCGCTGTATATATAACTTCTGCTTACTGCCAGCACAATTTTGTGCTGGAATAGTATAAGTACAGAATTTCGAACAAGTAATTTAAATTATATATAAAAATTTAGTTCGTATTTTAGAATAAATACTCACGGTCTCCATTTATGAGGGCTAAAACTTTAATGATGTTTAGGGAAACAGTCGTGGTAATATATGCAAATAAACAGTGTGTGTAAAATGCGAAAATTTGAATGTGAAACTTTGTGGTACATGTAGCAACCATCGAGCTCGGTGTTGTTGACTTTCGTACTGCAGTGCACTATTTTGGAAGGTCATATCTGTTCACACCACTCTGCTACCAAAATAAGTAATGGGGCTCCATTTTATTTATTACCAGCGATGTACATATAAATGTGTCCGAGGAATTTAATTTAGTTCTTTATTGATCCACTGCAATATCTCTTTCGCATGAAGCTGGAATTTAAATTTATGATATTTCTTAACACAAACGGATCATCGGCCAAAAACTGTAACACTACATGAAATTGATGTCTTGCTTAGTAATGAAAGTAACCTATAATATATCCTAAACGTAAAAGGTAAAGTGAGCCCGTTACAGGTCCGGGGGGGGCCAGGGGGGGGGGGGGGTAGAGGTAAAGCTCTACTCTTCCAGGACCGCGGCACTAGAAGGGGGTGAGTGGTCAGGAGCACGCTTCGGCCGCACTTTACCCCGGGAAAGACCCAGTACCCATCGTAATGGAGGCTGAGTGGACCCAAGGACCGGTCTGGAAGGGCGAAAAATCTCGTCCCCACCGGGATTCGATTCTGGACCGTCCAGCCCATAGTCAGTCGCTATACCGACTGAGTTACCCGGCCCACAATATATCCTAAAGATCCACAGTAAAATCACAAATGACTGAATTTTTTTTTTTTTATTAAGCTTTATCTTGGAACAGTTTCAAATAACGCCCCGCTTTAGGAAGTCACACCGTGTAGTCGGGTAGAAATTTAATACAATTTCGGAGGAAATTGCCTCCCCCAATTCTTGTACTCCGAAGACGAAACGAATTTATTTCTTGTAGGAAAATCTTGCTGTCCCAGTCTGCCAGAGCGAATAATAACCCTTACACCTTGAAGGTGGCATAAAGTCCTTCCGATAGCACTATCGCCCTGGGGTCGACTCATCCTCTAACAGAAATGAGTACCAGGAGTATTTCCTGGGGGTAAAGGCGGCCGGTGCGTAGGGCTGACAACCTTACCACCATCCTGTGCTGTTGTCATGTAATCTGGGAACCTTAACTTCCTGGAACCCTCTGGGCCACTCTGGGCCTGTAACGTGGCTGCTTGTTTACCCTGACGATGAAGACAGAGGGATCCTATGAACCGTCTGTAAATTTCTACCAGAATCCACGGCGTCACATCAAAGAAGACAGTAAATTTGTTTGAAAGGAAGCACAAAGTAATAATATGTGACTCCGTATTGTGGACGTCAGGAATCACTGCTGCTTAGTATGTTCATAAATTAAGGTCACGTGATGCTACGTCAGTAACAGCAAAGGTAAAATTGTTTCTGGAAGTTATCGTGCTATTGAATGTTGGTGCAAAATAAGGACTATCACATTTTTAAACACCTGTAGTAGAACTCCACTTATCCGGATTAATTGGGACAGCGAAACATTTGGATATGCAGAAAATCCGGATAACTGGATTTTCCTTGAAAATAAGCGATATTTGCAGTTCTAAAAACATTTCTACAAACGGATATTTTAGGTTACATATTTATTTACGTAAAAATAAAATATTAATACACAGTTCCTTATATTATTTGACAAATGGGGGAAAATTTAAGCAATAAAAGATAAAGCACAATTACAGTAAGAAAATTTGTTTCCCCAAAGGCCAAGCCGTACCGGATATTTGGCGATCTGGATAACCAGCCTCCGGATAAGTGGAGTTCTACTCTATGATTAACTTCGGCACTGGATGCAGCTGCGATAACATCTTCACTCTGCGGGGAAAAGCCCTCCTCCCCCGGTATCTGTTGCATAGGTGGCTCCAGAGCCGGTCTGGATATTATGTGGAATAGGAAAATATCTTCCTCCTGTCTGTAAACGAACACCAAACTCCAGGTCCTACAACCAGTAGTCTAGTGACTATACTAATTGAGGAGATATCCTGGCTTCTTATCTGCAGTGAACGAAGAAGAGTGATTGTTTTAAACTGCAAAGAACTCATCTACAGCTCCGCCATATAGAGTTTCGGTTATCAAATATGAAATTCAAGCTTGAAAGTCTATTTTTTCTCCTGTTATTTATATTTTCCAGAGTTATTTATTTATTATTTGCCACTGACGAGGCTTAAAATACGTTGATTTTTATTTGTGTGTCTTCTATGCACTTTCACTGCGTTGTAATTTCGACTTTTTTGCATATTTATGGCTTAACGAGAAGCAACAGAAGTGAGTCTAGAGCATTACGCAAAGTGTCCAGTCTTTTTTCCTGTTATTGATATTCACACTGTATTATGCCTACAACACGAGGGAACACAGGTTGTATCTGTTATCTTGGTACTGATTAAGGTTTTTACTATATTTTGTGCAAAAATGTTCGAATGGAGGCCACACCATTCTTGCACTATTCATTTTCTTGTAGACGAAAGAACTTCTGAAGCAAAAGTAACACTTTGTCAAGAATTTTGAAATTACTTATAGTAACAAGTTTTCAAAAACATGCAGCTTTGTGGGGGCGATTTTTTAAATAAGACGTAAAGCAACAAAATTTAGCTGCATTAAATTGCCATTGATGTTTCGCTTTTATGGCTATCACTGAAGTAGTTACAAAAATAGCCGCTGAAATTTGGTATGAAAGTGTATAAAAAACATGACCAAGAACTCTGAAACAATCTTTCTGAGGTAAACATTAAAAACATGGCGAAGGCATGAATCTTTCTGTAAGTGTGCGTAGCATTTAACACAATGTTTGGAATAATAAAATAAATATAATTCGAGATACCTGGTTGGCGGAAAGAGATTCGAAACAGCTACACAAGCATTACCGCTTCACCACCCTGCTTTGCTACTAAATTAAAGATTTTTTAAAATCTAAGATTATTAGTTCCCATTACAAAAAAGTCAGCTCCCAAATTTGACAGGTGGGGATTTTCAAGGCAGCCGATTTCTTAGATGAAAAATTTCCAGCCTATTATTTCCAGCAACGAGCGTAATGAAATTGGAGTTTCATGGCACATCTCGTTTTTCTGACAGCAGAGGCGTCCCATGGCTTGTCGTCTGATATAAGGCATCAGAGTTGCACGCATGCCCGGGTCAAGGCACAGTACGAAGCGGCTTTGCGCTTTGCCATCTAATATAGTCAGTTCCCGCGTGGTTGCGGACGCAGCGTCGTGAAGTTCGCGTCGCGCGTCATATGTTTGTACGAATAACTTCTCAGTTCCCGTACAGCCACAGATAATCGTACGATGACGACAGACGTTATTAGCGAGGACGAAAAGGGCCATAAAAAGGACAAGTCGACAGTGCATAAAGGCCCTTCAAACCTTTCTTTTAAATCACCGTGTATGAACACAACCAGTACTTCACAAGTGTCTTTCACCTCCAATATTAGCTTGGTGTATGCGTGTCTGGTGTGGCTCCTGGTAACGGAGCTGGTACTCTCTTACTGTCTGTACACGTACATAGCTCACGTGGACAGCAAGTTCACTTCCGCCGTCGCCACCGCGACGCAACAGGCAGCAGCAGCAGCAAGAGCTGCAGGCCCGCACAACAACCCTTTCCAAGACTTCGCACTGTATCGCCGCAAAAAACGTGGTGTTAGGGCGTCTCCACCTTCGCTGCTGGACGACAACACGGTGAACCCTTCAGGCGTAGCTGGTTCCGACGGCGCAAATGTGGAGTTTTTCAACCCAAAATTACACCAGGAACTGGAGGAGAGAGATAGGAATGTTGGCGGAAGGAAGGGCATCACGAGTACCGTCTCCGGATCAACACCAACCGAAGGGCCAGCCACAAACAACCCTTGGGTCTGGTTGACATCGTACTCGAGGATTCCGGTGAGTAGCAATCTGTTTATTAGAATATACCTGGAGGCGGAAAGCGGCACCGAAGTCTCTTCTCTATATGAATGGAAGGGATAGCAGTAAGGACACCCAGGAACTGCCTGAGATCTTACCCGTGGATACCAGTGAGTGGTGGCTCGCTTATTGGAATAAGCATATTGGCTGAAAGAGGAAGGTAATACTGCCAGCCCCCGAAGCGATACGAGTGGAAGGGAGGCCGCAAACAACCTATGTGTATAGCTGACTTCAAAGTTGGCAGTGTAACATCTCAGCTACGGGAAAACCTAGGTACAAAGGGGCTGTCAGATTAAGTATTCAAAAGAGGAGTTTCTGAAGTGTAATTGATTCGGGAATCTTGACAGCAGAGTTGTTTCCAGTTTATAAATAATTAAATGAAAGTACATTGGTACTGTTGTGTAGTAAACACAGGCTACGTCCCTAAACCAGTTGTATGTGGTATAACATCTTAATAAACATAGTGTGTTTTTGTGGTGAGATTACTTCCAAACAAAATTTCTGTGTACATTTTGCATAAAATTAAAGCGTTAAATAAAGACCGTGTCTGTCCGTCCGTAACCCACATCTCTGAAATTCCTGGCTGTAATTCCGTTACATCTGCAATTTCAAGTAGACGGTCTGTACCAAATGTCGTTATGAGAAATTTACTTTACGCCGGAAATGACCATATGATTCGTCATGCAAAAAATTAGTACGCGTAATAGAATATGATTACGATTAAAAATCTGCAAATTTAGTTGAATGTTATTCAGTGTGGTCAATATTTCGGGCCTAACATTTAGAGACAATATTTTCCAAGTCTGTAGTGATATATGAATTGAGATAATTTGTGTTTGTAATGAACCGGTATTCTTAAGGTTGGGGTACGCAGAATAACAAAGTAACTTGTCTGCAGAAGACTGTTCCAGAATTACACGTTCCGTTCTTTTAATTGTACTTTGCAACCAGTAGCAATATAAACACTTCGTGTGTGAATATCCTATACACAGATAAAGGGAAAGACTTTCAACGGGATAAAAGTCGATGACGCAACATACAAACAGGTATGAAACAATTTATCCTTTTATATCTACAGTGAACACTCAAGAACGGTGCGGAAAAATGGGTAACTAGTGAAGAATAAACAAATGGAGCAAAGGGATAAGAACGTTAGCACTTATAAAATGTACTTTTACAGTGGAGACCGAGAAATAGACACAGCAACATCATAATTGACATCAACTTGTACATAGACTCATACAAAAATACATAACACATACGTACATCACAAAGTTGCATAATTATAGATGTATATGTTTTTAAGTATGCGCTTTAAAGCCGCCAAATTACGTGACACAGGGCTGCCATACTTCATGCTAGAACTATATATTTACAAAGAAACTGGATATATGTAGGAAGGTATACTTGAATTTTGAACTTTGAAATAAAGTATGTCACGAACATTGCTATTCTGTTTGTATACATTTATGAATTAAATTAAGAAATGGTTATATTACGAAATAATATTAAAAATATGGCACATCGGATTTCTGTAGAATTTCTCTCTGTTCATACCTACCGTGATAACCCTCATTAAAGCCAAACAAATTTATTTTTTCTGTCTAAGCTATTCCAGTACTGACGCACATAGTCATCAAGAATTCCATTTTCTTTTCTCTCCAACTAGTAGGCTTTTTTCGCAGAACACTGCGAAAAGCGACTATTAGCTTCGTCTCTCTGTCCATCTGTTCGTCTCTGTGTTGGCACGAAACATTTCAGCTTCCGCTGGAGGCTCTCTCGTCAAATTTTATGTTGGAGATTTTCACTAGAATTTATCGACCGTATCCAAGCACGGTTAATGCAGAACAAAAATAACAAGACACGTTACATACAGATACCTCCGTGCAGTTGTTAGTATATCGTCGTTGACGAAACTAATCAAGACACGTGATTATCTTACTGAACACGTGATATGCACATGCAATACAACAGAGCTAGAGAGGCCGAAGATATGATACAAACATAGTAATATAGGCAACGTTCCAATGGGACTCAGTATTACGTCATTCGTTGATTTAATAGTTTGGCAATAAACATAAACCGTATAGACGTGTCAAGATCGCTCACGTGTTGTTTTAAAATTCTGTGTAGAGGTCGAAATATTACCCAGGCTGCGCACTGCCATTAATGTAAAATACTTGCAAAATAACCCCTGAAAACTCTGCGTTTTAAACCACTGAAATTCAGCCTGCAGTATTCTGGGACGCGGTGCTGAAATGTGTATACGTTCTTACAAGTATTTCAGAAGAAATTGACGCCAATAAATGCACAGTATATGCTTTGTTAAGTATTCTGTGAAATATAAAAAGCAGGAATCTTTATCTTTATATGGACCATCCCCATCGATGTAACGTTCCTAATAAGTACCGATATTTCCTATTAAACACAGCACACTACTTAACGATTGCTTATCATCTGACTTCTAGTTTCGACTTCGTATATAGGTCATCATCAAGCCGATTGTACCTCAAGAATATAAAAGATACGAGCTATCGTGAGGTAGGAGATCTCCAAATTTGATGTATTTTTAATGTAATAAGGGGATCGCCTATCTCACGACACTTCTTAACTGTTCATATGCATGTTCTTGTTTAATTGGCCTGATGATGACTTATATACGAGGTCGAAACTAGTAGCTAGAAAATAATCAATTGCAAGGAGTGTGCTGTATGTGACTGGGAACATCGATACTCATTAATTTTTTTTAACTTGCAGCGAATTAGAAATTTGCCATTAAGCACAAAAATTTATTGTGTTTTATTGATTAATGTATGTATGCATTATAAAGTAAATATATAATATTGTATCTGACGGAAATTTATAATTCATTTTCAGTCAATTGTAACACAACTGGCTGAATTCCATCAATTCAAAGCAAGTTTTATAATCACCTTGGAGAAAAACGTAATATCCCGGAAAAAATAATTTATTTGTAGTTTGTTTTACGATGGTTTCAGTAACTGACACTAGACATGTGTAGCGTGTGTAGTGTAAAATGTAGGGATGATGGCGAATGATGAACTGCAAGCTATTTAGAAGCAAACTGTTTTGGACTTTTTTAAAGTTTCTGCACTCTCTTTTGTCTGGAGAAACTGTGGAAAAGGATTAGAAACTCAGCCAGAGTTGTGGTTATCCCGGGTCAAATTCGAACCAGACACCTTTGAAATACAAGTCCGTGGCGTTACAAATTAGACCAGGCACCTCGGTCTGAAGCAATATTCTTTTTGGCACTTTTGTGTTATATTTATACATGAGAATGTGTTCCGGGTTTTAAAATTATTTCCGTGATGACTTCCCATTTATCTGGTTTTAAGTGATGAACTACAGAAAGCGTGAAACGGAACAATCTTTGTCTATTTTAGCACATTTTTCCAGAAAATGTTTGGGGAGACTGAGAAAATGGCATGAAAAACATACGAAAGTGGGACACCGAGCAGAGAATCGGATCTGGATTATTAATAAAACCGTGATATTCGGTGAATATTTTCAATTACTTCTCTCCGTTACGCGATGCAGTACTTCACACGTAACAAATTTCGTAATGTTAGAGTTAATAGGATTAGTAGGTAGGCAGACGACATTATTAAGCAGCGTAAGTAGGATTAAATATTACGAGGCGCTTGGAAAGTCAGTTAACAAATTTGGCGCCTTCCCCATGTTACTGCTTCTAGATTTTAAAAATCCTTCTTCTAATTAACTCAGAAAGCGTGACATTAATGCAATAAGCATACTTGGTATAACATGAATTTTAGTTCTGTTAGCCTTTTCCAAAACACTGCGATAAATGAACTGCGAGTTATGCTCGAGATGTGAACACCAACAAACGTAATTCTGTAATTAAAACGTCCCTTCCAGTCTTTTATGACAGCGAAACTTGGACTGTTAAAGCAAGTAACGCCAGAAGAATAACAGCAGCAGAGATGAAATACATGAGAAGAACAGCAGGATACACTTGGACAGATTACAAAACAAACGCAAAAATTGCAAAGGAATTAAAAATAACACCAATTTTGGACAAATTACTGGAATACAAGAGAAACAGGATACAACATGTAAATAGAATGCCTCGAAATAGATTACCCAGGGTAATGAAATATTACTCCCCAGCTGGCAGAAGGAATCATGGTAGACCTTTGAAGAGACTTCTGGATGCGGGAGACCGGAACGGGTCAACAAGAGGCCCAACTCCATGAAATATATGATGATGATGATGATGATGATGATATTTTGTTTCGATTTAAACTAAGATAAGAATGTGCCTACAAATTTTAGCGAAACTTCCAAATATAAACTATAACGCGCAACCACTCTGCTATTATCGATCAGTAATAAGCTGACAGACGCTAACTAGATGGGTTTTTAAAATTTCGAGTATTTTCTAGATTAATAACAACTGCTTTTTTTTTATCACTTTCAAATTAAACGGTGCTGTTCGAATGAATGCTGGTCCCTTCAAAATTCAATTCTTCTTGTAAGTCACTTTTCCTTAAATATCCTAGGAGTTTTAATTAACTACTCTCTGCGATTACCATAACAGAGGTACTTTATTTTATACAACTGTCACAATTACTTAACTATTTAACTAAATATTAAAGGTATGTTAAACGCGTACTCTCTATACGGAAGAAAGTAACCTTACGCTTATTTTCTACGGAAGAACACACTTTTAGTCATTTTTTAGTACTTTGCTGAAAGATTTCGGTATTACTATAGTTAACTCATCAGGGCAAAATCCATCTGACGAAAGCATTATTCACTCGCCTAATCATCTTAAGCACTTGTTTCTGAAAGAGCTTTTTCATAATTGTGTTTACATAGGCCGCCCACTGGATTATATCTCTAGCTTAATGAACCCAATTTGCATCCTCATACTTCATGTTTCGAGCTGCATTTTATTAAGATCATCTTTAATTTACATCTAGTCTTCACCACTTATGTTTTTCCTACGGTTTGTCCAGCTAAATATTTGCATTAATTTCTCATTTCTCGTATGCATGTTACATTTTCCACACAACTCTTTCGCGTACATTTCACTCCCCTAATAATATTTGGTGAAAATGACTATTAAGAAGCTTTTCCTTAAGCAGGGTTTGCAGGCTTTTTTTACTTTCCTCCCTCTTACAGTCCTCCCTCAGCAACCTGTTCTTTAATATCTTCAATCTGTGCTTTTCTCTAAAGGTGAGAGAACGTACTATGTAGTACTTTTCTTCTCATTTATTATATAATTATGATATGTGATCCACTTACCAGCACCAGGAGAACTGCGAGTAATGAGGTCTGTTTGAATGATGTGCATTTCAATTAACTCATTGTTACGACATTTATGACGATTAGGATTTTTTGAGTTTCCTTTGTTCTATACTCATATAAGACATTTAAATGTACTTGAAATTAAGGCACTAATTAAGTTACTGGTCACTCGTCATCAGATAATATTTAGGTCACTTGTCACAGTTCATCAGACACTACTTAAGCCACTGGTCTCTTTACCAGATACTACATACGTAAGTCTCGTAAGTCATTTGTCACTGTTCACCAGACACTACTTAAGCCACTTGTCATTGCTCACCAGACACTGTTTAATTCACTCGACACTAGATATTCTTTAAATCGCTTGTTACTCTTCACCAGACACTCCTTAAGTCACTGGTTAGTCTTCACCAGATACTACGTACTTAAGTCACTGTTGGCTATTCAGTACGCACTCCTCGCAAAAGCGACGTTGTCTGTCTGATTATTGCAAATGTTAGCAATCATAATTTCAGTCATGCTATATCATTTAGCCATTTGTACGTTTTAGCTTTTAAAGGGTGAGATCTCAGACCTGGACTACAGATGTAAAATATACCCCATTCTCTGTTCTTATAATTAGGCCTGATGATGGCTAATCATTTTTAGCCGAAACATTTAGCATTATTCTTTCTGAATATAACGTTGTGTTGAATGAATGCAACATTCATTTGAACTAATTAATTGGTAGATGCAATTCGTGGAATGAATGAAACAAACACTGAATTATTTTTAGGATCCTACAGTTGGGATTACAAAAGTTGCAGTTTCAACTCTACACATCACCCATCAAGCTTCTAAGAACTTCGGATGAACGAGAATTCTAAATCTTTGTAATCAAACAAACGCGTTGTATCAAAGCCTCTGCGTTCCGGGATATTAAAAGTCAGATATACAGCAAGGTTTCGAATTCCGAGTCATGTTTTGAGTTGACTATTTCGTAACTCCTAAAGTCGTCTTCAAGAAAATTGCGCTTTCTAAGGAAGCTGTTTATGGCTATTTTCTTTAAAACAAGTGAGACATATAATATTTTTATATAACCAGGGGCTTCGAGATTGACATTACAGCTGGAATGTTTGGTGTACTGGAAATATAGAAGACCAAGATGGACTGGATATATGGCGAGGTTGAGAAAGAAAGAAATACATAAAAATGTTGTGTTAGGAATTGTATCGGGAAAAGGCCAGTTGGAACCCGACAAGCAGACAGAAACATAAAGTTACTTGGGATATTTATGGAAACGGGTTGTTTGGGCAGAAGTAAAATAGTGGTTGTTGAGTGTCTTGCTTAATGTGGGACTTCGGTAGATGCAGCAGCAATGTGCAGCCCTTCACAGTCTGCCACCGGAGAGGCGTGTTTTTGTGATCATGAATATTGCAAGAAGGCTGGTCAGGTTCCTCTTACTTTGAAATCCGATGTATTTTAGTAGTAGATACGTTATTGTGCCGTCCAGTTGCGGCGCGGACTGAGGCGTGGGTCTGCGGCATCTCGCTTGTTGGGAATGCGGGTTCGAATCCCGCCGGAGGAACAGATGTCTGTCGTGATAGTTGTGCGTGGTCAGATAGATAACTCTGCGACGGGCTGATCACTCGTCCAGAGGAGTCCTATCCAGTGTGGTGTGTCTAAATGGGCGCGATCGTGAAGCCTCGATAATGAGGAAGCCCTGACCCACGCCAGCTGTCGCGCCATAAAAAAAATACCTTATTGTTCGTGCAAAGCACTGTAATAGCTCTCATCCTAATGTAACATGTGGGAAGAGCTATGATGTTTAAGCCTTAATTCAATAGCATACATACAAAATTCGTTTCCATGATTGCTTACAATGTTGTTTACCGAGCGTGTTTTCACTTGCAATAGTCACGTAATGTGGGTGATAAATTAATCGTAATGTGAAAAACCTGAACGACTCCTTTTCAAGGCGGTCCTCCAAAATTGGTTTGGAGTGTCTAAGAAAACCACGGTTACCCTAATGCAATACTGATATTCTCCTCATCGGGGTCTCCCATGCATGAAGCAGGGATGTTAACAGTTCAACCGCAACACTGTTTTCAGTCCTCATGAATTATGACAATGTGTATAGTTGGTCAGCAGAAACTGCCGAGTGTCACGCTGCTGTGGACACGACACTACCTCCTCCTGCCTCTTTGTCCCAATAAACATTTCGGCATCACTTCATCATCTAATTGAACGCTACATTGACTGTTGTGTAGCTTGCAACATACGGCGCGGTTACGTACGAAACCAGTTGCAATTTGTGATGTACCGTGCCGCGTGATCTCAAGAGCTGTTTTCAAATCATGTGATTGTTATGACAAAGACGTCTTTAATGTGCTACGTTTCGAGTCTGAAATAATTCCTTCTGTCTCTGTGATAGTTACGTGTTTAGGTGCGTTAGCATCCCTGTGGAGAGCACGTTAGCATCGGACCGTCAGTGCCGGCCGATATATGGAACAGATCGATAAATCAAGTTCTTTTCGAACTGGGTGTTTCACAATGTTAATAAGATTTGTCAATGTCAATTTTATTTAATATCGTAAAAAATAACGAGCACTTTAATTACTAAAACTCTACTAAAATTTGTGGACAAAAATAATTTTGAAATAAAGTGAAATGCCAACTTGATGCAACAATGTAATTTATTGAAGTTTCTTTAGCTCGACATGTTTCGGGCGCATACGCCCATCATCAGGAGCACTAGATGTTAAGTTGCAGCATTTGGTTTTTCGCACTCATTCTTTCCAGTGCGGAAAACTATATGCTGCAATTCAACAGCTAATGCTCCTGATGATGGGCGTATGCGCCCGAAACATGTCGAGCTAAAGAAACTTCAATAAATTACATTGTTGCATCAAGTTGGCATTTCACTTTATTTCATGTTGAAGAAGCACGGTCAAACAATCCTCAAAAATAATTTTGTTTAAAATCAGTTATGCAAGGGAAAATTTTATTTTTCATTATTACCAACCAATGCACATTTATTTTATAAAAGTATATATCATAACAGTCTTTTGTGTAATTATAAATTAATTACAAAATTAATAAATTACACAAAATATTGTTGCGATATATGCTTTTATGAAATAATTATACATTGGTTATAATAAAAATAATAAAAGATTAAAGATACATGTATTAAAATAACGGAACATTTATTTGGAAACATATACAAATTTCTGTCAAAATCTCGAAAGACATTCGCACTTAGCTCCAAAAATATCTATTACAGCTAGAAATATTTGTAACAGATGCCGTAGAAAACAATAAACGAAGTACTTACGTGTATTCTAGTCGGTATTATTCCCAAGATATTGGCTGGACGCACTAAGTAATTTGTTTGGTTCGCCAGCAAGGGAAGACACTAATATCCCTGTAGAAGCTCTCTTATCAGCTCTGAGGGCCACACATTCTACTAATCAGTGGGTAGCAGGGGCTCTATTCTCGGGCTTTAAGTAAGAAGATGGTGAATCTGACCACTCACGTCATCAACTGCTGAAGTTAAAAATGACAGGAATTACAAATTCATTCATAGACTTATTCATACTGTTCATGGCATGCACAGGGTCATCTTTGCCTTTAATTCTGTGTTCAGTAGTTTCTTTCCACATGTCTTACGACAGTTTTAGAAGCAGCAGAACGTCACTTATCCGAACGGTGGTTATCCGGATCGACTTGGCCCTTCGGGCAATTTTGTCGAGAATTCTACAAAACAAACTTACCTTGAAATTACCTGTTATAGGATCAGGTGCAGTACAGTGATATGGCCTCTGGAACTTCAAATCAGACTTGGACGAAAGATTTAAGCGCAAGTAGGTGTACTGTACATATCGTAAATAGTAACAGCCGAACTTCAAACTGCCATTGTAGCCTACTTGCAAAGAAAACTCCAGTTATCCGGATTTTCTGTTTATTCGGGTGGCTCACCGTCCCAGTTAATCCGGATAAGTGGAGTTATACTGTAATTAAAAATAATGAACACTGCAGAATTTATGCTTCTTGTGTGCATAACACAAATCTCTTAAACTGCAGGAAATTTAGAATACTGAATATCATGCTGGAGACTAGTAGTCAGAAATTCTGGAGGTGTCCACTTTGAATTTCTGCACGAAGAATTATTAGTTTTTATTTGTACCACACACGACAGCGACGCCACAACGACACGTTATACCAAGTGATCATCACCAACGGAACCGCTTATTTGAAACAAAATAAACCTGGTTAAAAGAGATTTTGGAAGAAAACCCACAGCATCCCACAAATGTAACAATACAGATACCAACAAAGAGGTCAGTAGTACGCAACTATTGAATGTGCGAGAAGAAACGCAGCGAACTCCCTATTGTTTCAACAAATGGAACAAAGGGTAGATGAACATAATACTCAATCAAATGCACTAGCAACATAACATAAAAACTTAGGATTTCGTCAGTAGGATCTGGACCTTACCACTGTACGTCTTTGCTTGTATTATAAGCGTATTTTCAGAAAAAGACAAATCACAAACAAGTTTTGATTTCAAACTTCGCCTTTTTATAAACGCTGTATGCTTTCTTCTGGGTAATTCCCCGGCGTCTGAATTTTATATGCCAACGTTTCGGAATGCTCTGTCTGTTCCATTTTCATAGACGGCTAGACTACTCGCCTATGAAGATGGAGCAGATGGAGTGTTCCGAAACGTTGGCATATAATATTCAGACGCCGGGGAATTACCCAGAAGAAAGCATACAGCACAAGTAATTTGCTATAATAAATATGATGATGCATAATTTTATAATTCCATGAACCTATTGCATGTTTGTAGACAAATTAACTAGCCCAAGGTTATGATTTGCAAAATTAGTTTAGATTATTTTTTAACAGACCAGCTGACTTGTACTGCAGCCAGGCAGCCTGAAGATGATAGAATCGTCGAGAAAGGCGCAGCATGTTACAACGTGTGTCGGAAACAAACAGGTCTTTTCCGTAATTAGTGTGGGTTACGACATTCCCTTCATGAAATTCCGAAGGATGTAATGGACTGGGCTATGGCCAATAGTTCCTACATTGTCTAAATTTACGATTTATAATCAATCTGTAATTTATTACTGGTGATACAAAATATGGCAGTTAATAGAAGGTTGAAAAGTAACTCGACACAAACATCATGAAGCTCTATCAATCTTTTCATTTCCAATACGGTTATAGAACTGTCAGTTTTAAATATCTATATTACAGAGCCCCAAACAAAGGAAATTAAACACAATTTTGTTTCAATTTGTTCGTCGTGATTTAAAATGGACCTTTAAATCCTTTCTGATCAGATTCATTGGAATGTTTGTAAAATAGCGATCTGACGTGAGAAATTGGACGCTTTGAAATTCAAGAAAAATAAAAAGGTTGTATTTGAGTGGAATATGCAAAAATAATATAAACATCAAGGGATTAATCGAACACTGCAGCTGAGTTCCGGGAATTCGAAGCCTTATATTCGTGATGTAGCGGGTTACAAACACAAATCTGAAACCAGTATAACAGAGGTTTCCATGACTTTACTCATTCCCTTCATGAAAAAGCCCGGTACGTTCCTGATGCATGTATTACACATCAGATGAAGGAAGCAAGGTTGAGTTATACAGTGAACTGACAGGAAATACCACGGCCATCCATTAATTATTATGATGATAATATTTAAAATTATCTCAGCTTTTTTACTTTCATCTTTTATAAATGATACGATAATATTAGTAACAGAGATATGATCCACTTTGAAGTTATTCTATACCACTGTGAAACGGGCTGAATAATCCAAGACAATCTTTTTTGTGAAAATAAATGTATTATATGGATTAATATATCACTGTTTATTAGCTCTACATGAAGCAGATAACCATTGTTTAGAAAAGATTCTTTGAATCGCTTTTAATTTCAAATAGGTAGCCTAGTCCCTTTAGTAACCAGGCAACGGGTTGGACGATCTATGATGCGCGGTTCTTTTACTAAAATCAGCTTTGATTTTTCTCTTTACGACAGCGTCTGAGCCGCCTAAAGAGGTTCACCTGGCCCCTCATACCATAAGTACATCAGGGATAAATCGCCATGTTTTTGGCTTTGTGGTTAATTAAATATAGGGACGCTGTACCTTTAACCTTTTAGTTATCGATTGACTGAAGTTCGAGCTTGTATTGATTAAACCTAACATTAAGTAAGAAGTGAGATGATTCTAAACCGGAGCTAAAGTATTTCTGGCATTTACTGCATCCAACTATATCCCTTAATTGATCAATCAATGTGATTCCTTTTAGTGGGTAAGAATAGTGATTTACTAAAAAGCCAGAAGCTTTGTCCAACTGGAAAGGGATATCATTCACGTCACGGAAGTGACACAGGCTCCTAGCAATGCCTGAGGGCCTCGCCATTCTGGTATTCAGAACAAGACTCCATTCTCCTGTCTCATTATCGATGTTCTTTTTAGATCTCGGATTACTTTCTCGAGGTACTGCTTTGTGAGTTTTGCTTTCATTTCCTTACTTTACCATAGTATGACTCCATCATTCTGGAAAAACCTTTGTAGGTATTAGAAGATGCATGTAATGAAACATTAATTGGTGCTAATGTTGAAAAGTAGACCTATTATTACACCGAGAGCGTAAATCTTTTCCAACCCAGAATGACCTGATGGCTTAATTGTCTACACTTCTCTCTCTAGACGTCTTCCTTTATTTCTCTTCAACTTTACCTTTATTTGTCTTACTACTAGCGCAATTAATTACTCTACTGATTCATTTACTCATGGCACCAGTACCATTTCCTGATGTAAATATTTTTCAAACTCTTACTTCAACCCCTGATAGCTAGAACGACAATATAAAGTGCATTTATTTCCAAAGTTCCGAGTTATCCTCCTTATCTTTCGGATAAGTGTTTTTAAGAAGAATAAGGGTATTGGTCATTGGTAGGAAGACACTGGTAAACCGAAAAGGAGAGAAACCTGTTCCAGTGCTACTTTGTCCATCACAAATATTATATACACTAGTCTGGGATCGAACCCTAGCCTCCGCGGTGACATGCTTGAGCCATTTTAAAAATAAAGCGAGTCTGAATTATAAGTTGTATATATAAATATTGAGTCCGTATCTCTCAGTGAAGACCATGCGCTTCTGGTAAAAGACCAGCCAGTAATTGCTGTGTGTGTTCTACGAATCATACAGAAAAAACAAATATTATTTGGGGAAAACGTAGAATTTTGAGGTCATGTAGATCACGAAATCAGTGGAATTATCTCAAAGGAAGCTGAGTATCTTAGTTTATTTTTACATTATTTGTGATTTCAGCAAACGAATGTAAGGTCATTACAAACTAAGGTTTTGTTACAGGATGTCACAGTCGAGTGGGTAAAATTTCTGCTTCGCATTTTGAAGATGTCAGTATCAATTCTCCACCCGGACTCCGTGTATGACATTATCTATTTCGAATTTGCTCGGTCCTTCAAGATAAATTACTACAGGGACATTTCCCCAAATGAGGCCCAAACCTCTTCCTTAACCAGCACTTTATAATTCGTTGTTCACCAGTTAATTTACCATTCCATGCTATATGCAAATGTTCAGAGCGTCGTTAAATAAAGTGTGAATCAGTAGAATGCAGTTGTTTAATCACACATATCTTTTATCTCAGTAAACACTATTGCAGCTTAAGGAGCACGAAACATGCTAAACTACTTTACGCACCACCAGCCCTATTGATTTATGACAAATGGTATCATCGACCAAAGTTTCTATGTATATGCGACTTGCACCTTTCCCTGCCTAGATGCGTGAAGCACTGAGTAGATGTTCATAAAGGTTAGTATGAAATTCATAGTATTGGATGACACAAAACACGGTATGTGCTATTTCATACTATCAGGAATACCAACATAATGGTAGTGCGAAATTCCGGTGTGAGAGCAGCAGTAATGCTGAATAACGTAATGTCTGAATTATTACTTGGCAGTAAGTTTTCTAACATGTGTAACTTTAGTCAAAGTGCTTTTCCTTTTTAGAGTAGGTAAAAGGCAACTTGTGGCCCCGTTTGATAAGGATGAGCCTAGTGGATTACTTCCAAGAAATTAAGCTCGTTATTTCTTCTCTAAACTTCTTGTTTTTACGAGTAAACAAGAAGTTACAATCCAATATAATGATGTTTATATTCTGTAACGTATTCGTCTTCTTCAATTTTCTACCTTTAACAAGGAAACTTAAAATTGGTCGCTTCTGAAGTCACACAATAAAGTGTTTAATGCTGACATTCCCATCTTTGTTTTTATGTCATGTTTTGCTCCCTTCTTTTATCACAACTATTAAATATTAGACTTTACGTGAGGCAATTCAACAGTCTAGTCACAGTTGGTACCATAAAATGTGTACAAGTTATTCTTGAACGTTGAAAATGGAGACAGCATCTTACTCCGCTACGTTGCTGACTCCCTAACAACACCCATGGTAATACATCCAAAAAGACTGTAGCTTTTATAATTGTGAATTGTGGAATTTCAATTATCGCATGTTACTCTTTTACATGCTTCATTCATCCCAAAATGGTTACGTTTTAAAACCCCATATTTAAACAGCGACATATTAATTCTGAATTTATGTATTTATTGCTTCCTCTACGCATTCCCTTATAGAGTTTTAATCTTATTCTTCTGCCAATTTACATGTCATTGGCTTAATTTCCAAATATTTATTTTCCCACACAATTTTAAAATATAAATATTTTAAAAGGTGCTTACATTTGCTGAACCCTCAAAGCGTTTACTTTCTGAACCCACGGGCACTTTAGCCATTTATGATTTAGTAGGCATATTAAGTTAAAATCCTTATGCGAAGTTTTGAAATAATGTTTTGAAAATTAACAAAGGAAGGACGAGATAAACATTTAAGACTCATAACAAATTAATCAATTAATGTGACCTCTGGGTATGGTCTGAAACAGAGAGAAACTTGTAGGTTGTAAAATGTACAGATTATCTTCACTTGACGGTTATATGTATACTTAACAGTAGAAGATTTTACATTCAAGTAAAGAGAAACGTTTGTTCATTTTCAGAAGGAAAACTCGTAAACGGTGTTAATTTTGCTGTTAAATGGGTGGTCCAAATCAGTTTGCTTTCCCTTTCATTTCCCCAGAGGGAAGCATCCCAGCCTGTCACTGTGCAACCCACATTGATGTAATACATATTTTTTATCCTAAGATAATTTATGGTAATCTGACAATGAAATAGGAAATTGCATTGCTTGACGCTGCAACTTCAGCTTTTTGAGAATTTGATTTTTTTATGAAGATGGATTCGAGAAATTATGGATGATAACGGGTCAAGCCTGGAATGACACATAGGATGTAAATGCATATATTATGATTTTACTGAGGAAAACGAAGAGTGCCTGCCTTCTCTACACAATAAACCGTCTACAACTGGTGTCACGACTAACCCTTCATACATTTCTAGTAATGTGGATGACAGTGTTCTGAGGGGCACAGACAAAAAAAATTGTAAAAATAATCAAATTGGAAAATGTTCGCAGAGCGTAACACTTCTGGCGCGATTGTTCTTTTATTGACCCAAAGTTCTAAATTCGTAAGTAATTTCAAGGAAGACACTGGAATTGCGAGTTCATTGAATGTACCGTTCCAAATTTTACACAACACGCACAATAAGATTTTTCCTTATTTTGCCAATAAACTTACCATCGATAATGCTGGATTATACGTATGTTATCAACTCTTTCTTCGGCCTCATTTCGCGATTCAGAGAGAACACAATCTTTCTTAAATCTAAGACAATAATTACGACCATAGAAGTGTAAGCAGGTAGGTCTTCATCTACAGTATCTACTTTTTGTCAAATTCTAACCAAAATTTGAATGTGTAGAAAATTTTAGCGAAAATCCCAAATAAGAATTGTCACGAAAATCCATCCCGTGGGAGACGCGTTCTTCGATGCGGAAAAACATATGACAAGGCTAATAGTCGCTTTTCGCAACTGTTTCTCAAAAGCGCCCACAAATTTTTCGTAAATGCAGTGCAAATTATTTTACATAAGCATGTTCACTTTAAAATAATACGCAGGTCTGATTCATTCTGACTCGATTGACGTTCGTAATCAGTGTGTAATGTCTAATTCAACCTTTAAAACGCTAAGAAGTTAACATGGCGGCATGAAGCACCTACGTTTGCAGAAGGTAATATAGGTTTCGAAACACTGAACTTGCAACCTAGAGACGAGTAACTTTGTAGCTTAGCGACGATAGCATCATACATGCATCGTCATAATGCGCGTATGCCATGTGGCATATTCTTATAATGAAACCAACGAGATGCACTAATTTCTCAAATTTATTTTTGAATGGAACTCTACATGTTTCGGACAGGTTTTCTGTCCATCATCAGGAGACTAGTGCTGTATACACAGCAATAAATACGATACGTATATGTCATACAGTACTAGACTCCTGATGATGGAGAGGAAACCTGTCCGAAACATGTAGTGTTCTATTCCTAAAATAAATTTAAGAAATTAGTGCATCTCTTTCGTTTTATTATGAGAATATATCAGGTTGTACGGACCTATGAATGTCAAATTCGCCATGTGGCATGTTACTCCTGAAACTTCTACTCTAGGACTCCAGAAAAGATGAGCAGAAACAAAACATTCGCTGTAATATATATGCTGCGCAGTTAGTTGGCAGTCAGAACATAGAATGAGAAGTATAACCCACTCAAAATTGAATTCATATTCAGTTCCTGAACACAGAACATAAAGCTATGAAAGGTATTCTTATTGCGAATAACGTTTGCATCTGCAGACAGGAAACATAAACCTCTTTGAAGCGTTCAAGTGGGGACTGGAATTGAAGATTTATCCGTCCATTCCGCATATATAACCGTGTTCTATCGCGCTTACGTTCAGGGACTGAAAGCGAAAGTTGTTCCTCAGCCTAACTAAACATAACACTATGAGACCTCTGGGTGACTGGAAAACAGCTGTATTTGTTTCTTAGACATTGTAATTAGCCGAGGTGGTTGGAGGGTGGGGGTGGGGGGTTGTGTTGGGGCTGGTCGGCTTCATGCGTCAGTCGCCTTATGGCTAGAGAAAATGATATCTCCCTTCTTGCTGTGTAGGAAACTATAAGAGCTGCTCTGGTTTTGCTGGATGATACGAATATTCTGTGGGGAGCCTAAATTTCTTTTCTCATTTTTGGCACAATAGATATTTTCCTTCAAAATGGAATATTTTCTTTACAGCGGTCTTCTTTAGTGTCTCCATTCCATCTTACTATTTCGAAATTTGGGCCAGAATGGCTCAGTCGGTATAGCGAATCGCTACAATCTCGACAGTCCGGGGATCAAATCCCGATGGGAGTCGAGATTCTTCGCACACGTCCATATGGGCCCTGGGACCCACTCAGGCTCCTCTAAAACGGGCACAGAATCTCTTTCCCGAGGCTAAAGGGACCGGGGGTCTGTGGTAACCACCCATATCCATCTAGCGCCGAGGTTAAGGAAAAAGCAGAGATATGCCTCTATTCTCTCCTGGGCCTTCCTCTTATGTGTTAGTGTGAAATCTGTCATTTGACTATTTTGAAATAGGTCACTTGATATTTTCCAGTTCAGGTCTGTCAGTATTTTAATGCGATGTTGAAGCATCTAAATTATCTTCTCAAGGACTCCTTTTACTCTTGATTCATTTTATTACCCCACTGAGTGCAAAAAGCACAGCAAGAAGTTCCAAACAAGTAGGCATTGTAACATTCATGACATCAAGTAATACGCTCACTGAGTACCATTTAATTAATATGATGAATTTGAACTGGCCCCGCAATGCTAGTCAGTAACTGCGTTGTCTCCAATTCGATCACGTGATGCCATCATCCAGCAGAAGACGCAATTCTTGTTCTAAAGTCCTTGACTTAAATTAATCTTACAATACCGACCCGACCGGACCGTAGCGTTAGCGTACGTAGTTCTCAGCTGCCAAATGCAGTGTTATTAAATGTCCCCTCATCTCTGCACTCGCTTCTGTCCGTTGGACGCAGACGCCTTTCGTCTTTAACAAACTCGAAGTATATCGGGAATTTACAAGTACATTTGAGCACTGATAAATTTCAAGACGAAAAGCTCATTTTTAAACGAATTTTATGTATGTATGAAAACAAATGTTACCAAAATTAAATCTTTGGGACATTTAATACTTTTGGGCTGAAGGGCTGAGCATTGATAATGTGCCTTCTGTAACTGACACAGATATTGAACAGATTGCATATAACAGCCACCAAGGACTAGAGATTTCATAACACATGCCGAATTATTTTCGTTAAGTAAGTAACTGAATAAATAACCACATAAGACAAAACAAGTATCTGTTACACAAAGTAGCAAAGCGATGTATTTAAATAAAGTAGTCTTGTTTATTCCGAGAACCGAAAGTAGTTTTTACAAGCACTAGACAAGTAAACAAATGGTCAGTCACATACCTGTGATTCAAGAGTAATCTTTTTTCCTATTCACACACCACAATGGGATATCTCAGCCTAAGATCTTGTACGCAGTATTTACTAAATAATTTATTTAAGATCTAACTAATTTAGATTTTGTTTAATATCTGAGTCTGATGAAATTCTTTGAACATCACACCAACCCACATTCCCTTGATTGTAATTATTGGCAATACACAGATATATTGCACAACATAAATATATGTTCTTCATTTGTTTAATAAATGTACGTTTAATGGAAAAATAAAGAAGTTTTTTAAATTAATTATGAGATAAATACACGGTGTCTGATGATGGTTTCAGAAATTACATATGTCGGAAATACTCGAGTAAATAAATGAAGGATACTTGCAGTATGTGTTTTGTGTAATTTGATGGTATAGCGCCAGTTACAATTCCGGAGTTTGTGCACAACTCAAGATGACATTCTCTTGTTCCTAGGCTAGTATTTAAGTTTCTTATCCAAGTTTATATATCTGCCCCGTGGAAGGCCTTGTATTTGTGATGCCTGTGCTTATCCTCAGAGTTACCACAACAATTCCAGAATAACTCTTTACAGTGGGCCATGGTTGTTTCCTTTACCATCCTTTCCAGCTCATACACTATCAGAAATTTCGAAGCTAGAGTACCCAGGCAGCTGAACGTGAGACTTTCATTATATTTACAGTCAATCGCTTTTAAGTCCAGAGTCACATTTTTTGTAACGTGCAGTTCTGAACTTACATACTCGCTCTAAAAAAAAGTTATCCCTCGAATATTACTCGCCTACAGTTCTAAGAATTTAACTTTCTTTTTCCAGAAAGCTATAAAAGTCAAGACCCGACAAGGATGTGATTGAAATTTTTTCCTAAAACAAAATAACCCATCGCACGTAACACAGCAACGCGTAAAACTCTATTAATACTCCATCAAAAATTTTTATTTTTAGTAATATAACCAAAGTCACTTGTTTTGGCCAGATATGAAATACAAATCCTTTTGCTTATGCAACAGGCTTAACATTTAATTAAAACCCTTAGGCGTAGGTTAGTATTTTTCATAGAAGAAAAAGAGGACTAAATAAATATTTACCAAAAGTCTAGGAAGGAAGAAGAATATATAAGTTGGAAAGAAATGACTATTTTCTAATCACCACTTTAAGCAAATAATTTCAAGACCAGAATTCACCGCGATGGCAATAACACAATACTTGAACGAATCGCTAGATTAAGATCTTCAATCAGTATTTCGTCTAGTGGCAATAAAAACAAGATAAAATATAAGGGCTAGTGACAGATTTATAGAACAATCAAGATGAGAAGTTTTCTATGTTTCTAACGATTTATGATTTTTTTAAATCTACTTATAACTTTGTTTGCGGTACTTCCTATGAATTAACTTTAAAAATTTCTGTGTCTTCGTAATGAAATAATAGCCACTTCTCTTAAAGCGATATGAATATTGCATCATCTTGGATCTCACCTACGACTACCAGAATATTTAATGAAATATGATACAAACTGCTGGCACTTATTTTTTATTTTGAAAATCGTCGATGACCTAGCAGCAATATTTGCTGATGTTTGAAGTGTCAGTTTTCACAACACATTTGCTGTCTATTTTCTTCGCCATTGTTTGAGTCACGGCCAGATAATGACAACTGGACAATATGTTTCATCCTGTTTGATTTTTGACCGTGCTTTTGCCATGGACTGCTCCTGAGGCCGCATGAACTCTCGTATATAAGCTGCGACTCTTAAAATGCCGAGTGCCTAGGGAAGTGTCTGGACAAAAGAAGGACGAAACAATTGAACAGCTATAAGATATTATGAAAGAATAGACTTCGTAATTGACATAGGTCAGCTGCTGCAGTCAAGTGGCTGCAATAGACATGGCGTACTCTTACGGCTAGAGTGAAGCAGACTTCTGTCCAAGTGCAGCTGCATAATAAAATATAACAATAATAATAATAATAACACCGACATTTATTAGAACAACCCTGCAACACCCATAAAAACGCGATAAATTCAACCGCGCAGGTGGAAGCCGTAATGTAATAATAACAATTATTATTATAATTTTTTAAAATATTTGAGCACATGACGTCACTAGATTTCAATGTCTTTCATTGACGTGCCCCTTAGGATCTTCTAAAATTCACCCAAAAAGAGTAACTGCAAGATATTTTTCTCTCCATTTTTAAAGACCCCTATAAAAGCAGCTAGTCATTCGGTGTTTATCCGTTTATTTGTTTTTGTTTAGTTGAGTGGTCTTAATGCAAAACTTTACACGAAACACACTATGTCTGGAAAATGTAGAAATAGAACCAAAATATATAAAATATCAAGTATGGTAATCAACTCAAAATATATCATATCAAATGTTTATTAGTCGAGACAAATCGCACAGAAGGTTGTTTCAGCTTAACATTGAGATATTCGCTGTTTATAGCCTTCATGCCTAGTCCAATTAACAATATTTTTATGCATCCTGTACCTCAGTCTACCAAACGTGTTTCTAGTATTCAGAAAAACTCCCTCCAAGCTTTACAAAACAAATAACGCTGTAAATATCTGGCATGGTCACTTTCGTGTTTGTCTTCTCTGTAACGTTTAACTGTTTGGTATTTTGATTTTGTTATATTAATCTTCCACCAAAAATCTAATTTCCCATTCGCCTAAATCATGAAATAGCTCCGTCGCTTCCTCAAAAAATTCAATGAATTATTTCGCACTTCCCTTACACGTGCATAAATCTATGAAAATTGAACGTTATTCCCGCTACTTATATCTTGTGTTACATGTGTTCGGCTTTGTTAAGTTTATGTGTAAGATATACAATAATACTAATATGACTTCCGCGGATTCCAGTGACCTCGCTGTCTGCGGCCTCTCGCTTGCCGAAAATGGGGGTTCCAATCCCGCCGGAGGCATGAATGTTTGTTTCTTTTGAGTGTTGTGTTTTGTCAGGTAGAGGTATCTTCGACGAGCTGATCACTCATAGAAAGGAATCTTATCGATTGTGGTGCGTCGTTGTGTGTAATATAGAAACCTCAAGAATGAGGAAGCCATGGTCGGCGTTGTGTCGCAGCGCCACAGGAAAAAAATCCCTTTAAACACAATCATCTAACTCTACCATCTTAATGTGCCTACCTTATAACATTTAAATTTCTGCTATACACACTCTGGCACAATTTTTTAAAGAAAATATTCATGTTATTATTGGAACTGTTACACTTCGCTTACTCCCACCTACTCTCTTCCATATCAACTGTGGTCTTCATAATTATTTTACTAATGCTTCTTTAAAAAGCACTACAGGACATTCATGATTTTTGCATCTCTCAATCTTCTACTTTTTCGAATAACTTCCATAACCAACCATGATTTTTTAGACCACGGATCACTCGTGTCTCTACTTCGTCAACTTGTCTTCCTTCCATCATTTCCGTTTCACCAGTAGCTGTGGGCCTTCTGCTCGTAATATTCTGCTGAATTGGCACTCCTGTCAAGGCAGCTGACTAAGAAATTATCTAGTTCACCTAATCCCCGAGCGTCGCCTCACCATTGACAACGTTGTTTAGTAACGTGTGTTGTTGTTGTTGTTGTTGCCGTGCCATAGCGTCCAGATCACATCTACCTTCTCCCTTCTGCGCTCTTGACTTCCAAGCTGCAGTCCTCACCAGCCCGTATAGCTTCTTTACCCTGCTCTCACTTTTCACAATTACTGAGACTTTCATTTTCCGGATTTTCCTGAAAAATTTCCTGCACGCGTGACCACACCTTGGTTCAAATGTGCATTCTTCCACAACCAGGGTAACTGGTAAAATCTTCCGTTTATCACTGAGTTTTCTTTCCTCAAACACGCCCTGTTTACCCTCATCATCCTATCCACTACATGTGGTATTAATCTCTTCCTTGTGTAAATTACTTCCAACAAAACTCCTCGTCTATTCTAACATCTGAAGCTCCCAATTTATTATGCTTTTCAGTACTTATAACTTTCTGACAAACGATATGAATTTTTCCAGAATAGGTCACTGGCCTCCTTTTTGCCCAGTCTAATTACCTGATAAGTAAAAATAACCAAGTTCTTTAGCACGTTGTTTCTATCAAAAACTTTGTCACCGTTTCCATTGTCACTGTATGTCTCATTTCTGTTCTCCTCGAGTCCAAAAATCACAGTATTATTCTTTCTTATTTCTTCTTCTCAACTGTCTATTTTACTAAACATCACTTCATTTATAATTTTCTAAGTTTTCACTCTTTGCTCCATCTGCTTACAATCCGAAATAACTCCTGTCATAGCTTCAACTAGTTACTTCAGTTTTACTCCAAATACCTGTCTTCATCTCATCAGTCCCCCTGTTATGCGTTTCTAATAGCTTCTGGATCACTTTTCTCTCCATATTATGATCGTTCAGATGTGTCAATATTTGTTACACTTTACCTGCTTCGCCGGGGGGCCCTGATATGCACCCACACTTGCTACTACAAACAGCTCCATCAGCAGCCTTCTCAAAGACTAAGCTGCACTTTTAACCTTACCACTCCCCCATTATGTAATTCTATGTCCACCTTCTCATGGCTGTGGAAATTCTGGTCCTGTAGATTTCGATGCTCACACTCCCTTTCCACTGTTGGGAAAACACGTCCGATCTTCACCGCTGCTTGGTTTCGACTCTATCAAATATGCAGATTAATGTTACTACTTACATTATGGACTTCACAGTCTGGTCCATACGAGGTAGCAGAACAGAAAGATTCATGCAACATTTCTACAAGTGACAGGCTTTAATATGCGAGTACAGGGCATTAAAGAATGCAAATTTGAGATTGCACTGTGGAATGATTGTGGATTCTGTTATTATGCATTTGACGCTGCGTAAAAAGTGCGGTGTTCCCAGTGACGCAGAATTTTATCCCAGAAGAATGGATTCCTCAACATACAGATACTGAAATTTGACAATAATCCATATTGATAAGAATTAATATGAAGTAAAAAATTTAACTAATTGTATTATTTTGTTAATATGAAGGACTCTATGTTTTTGTTACAAATTGGTTAATGTTAAATTTATTACACTTTATGATCTAAATCCTTAGCGCCGTACCCGTTTGAAGCCTCGTAAGTTCTCGAAGTCACCGAATTACGGTGTTGATTACAGAGTATTGATTTATTTACAGTAGTTTTGAACATTATAACAATAATGGAGGGACTTGTTTACAGGACTTATTAGGTTTCAGGAAGGGAAGGGCAGATTTGATGAAACACTCAGCCGACGGAGATACAAGAGGAGAAGAAAAAGTTTCTGTAATGTCAGCGATCTCCTAGTCCTAGTCTGATGAGGAGTTATTTTAACTTTGGTTTATAACCAGTGTTTTAAACGGAAGGGTACGATGAAGGCTGGAAGAAGCTATGGCGACGAGTTTCCAATATCATTTGTCACATTGATGTGTCGGCTCTTTCTGGCTGTCAGGTTCAGGCGTCTCCGTTCTGCCTTAAACATATTTCTCATAGACTTCCTTTCCTTTTTTTAAGTCTGCTGGCTTTTAGCAATCATGCTGAAGAAGTTTGAGGCGCTCTTTGATCCAGGAGGTTTCTTCTCCCGGTTACGACTACACTTTCACTGCAACACTTCATCACATCAAGTTATGCTCATCAATGGACAGAATAAGTCTGTGTATTGTCGGTTAACACACTCGGAAAATTCTTCGCTAAATATTTGTGTTATTTTTGAAGTAGTCGTTTTGAATAATTAAAAGTTTACCCATTCCGGAGGTGTCTGTTGCCTCAGTCTTCTAGGTGAGAAATTGCTGTGCGAGAAAGTGTGGCATATTTCTGAGGGATGGTGATGTCACTCTGCTGAGAGGTTCAAAGGCACTTTTCAGATGGCCTCTTTCTTGAATTTATTGTTCTCTTGTGTATTTGTAACTTGATTCTTTTCATACAGGCGCAACCTTGGCATCACAGGCAGAAAAGATTAATTTTACGGCAAATTTAAATTTGTCCGTATGCACAGTTCGAAAATTTATACATTTAGGGTGGACATACAGCTCCACTCATTCTTAACCTTGGTATAACCTTGGCAGTAGACTGCGGTCAGTGGTCAAACTAGGACCCCGGCATTCTGCGCTTCGTTGCGTGGTACCACGCAACGAAGCACAGAATGCACATCGGTAGCAGGGCACTCTTCGCAACAACATTACACAACACGGCATTCTGCCACAACACCCAACTTGTACAAAGAAATTAATGTGTGAGTATTTCTAGTGTGACTTTAGCAAGGAATATATAGCTCCCTGATGATGGTCTTAGGACTTAAACATGTCGGGGCGTTTTTAATGTTTTAATGTGTAAATTTCATAAATTTTATATATGTGCAGTGGTTGGTGTAATAATTGAGTAACTACTTATTAGAGTTCAGTATTTTTTTCTATCGAGGTAAAAGAGAGATTATCAAACACAGGGTCGTAACTCAGATTTCGGTGCCGATATTAATGGATAATGAATTCTGCTAGCAATGAAGCGAAATGCGGCAATTTACCGGGGTGTTAAGTAGGTTCCGGTAATGTTTGTTTCTCGCGGTCAATGTCGTTTACGATTTTGGGTTGTGGACAGGAAGATTTGTGTATCACTGGCGTAAAAACAAGACATTTGGCCTGCTTTTAGCTCCAGTTAATAAGGCACAACGTAGTTTATGTAAAGCTTACAGAATGCTGGTTGTTACTATGGGTGGGAAAGGCGTCCATATTAATTTGCCTTGGTGAATGTCGGAATTTTTTTGTCACGCTAATGAAAACATTTTTTTAAATCAAGTCTTATACATACTTCTGCGTATTTTTCTAATTAAATAAAGTGCTATTTTACAAGCCTACAGCAGCATTAAAATTATAAGTCCAGCATTGTGTTTTCGCATATCTCATTTTCCTCCAGTCTGATTTAAAATACAAAGTTCATCTGGATTGGTTACTTGTTTTATGTTTAATTATTTGTGACCTTCGTATAATAAAACCAACTAGATGCACTAATTTCACAAATTTATTTTTGTAATAAAACTCTACATGTTTCGGACAGTTTCTTTGTTCACCATTAGGAGTTTTTCACTATACACACAGCAATGGTATATGTCATACAGCTTGCGAGCAAGATCAGGGCGGACTTCCGTCCTGATCCTGCTCGCAAGCTGTCAGCAAACCTGTATGACATGTACCGTTGCTGCGTGTGCAGTGAAAAACTCTTGATGATGAACAGAGAAACTTTCCGAAACATGTAGAATTTTATCCCAAAAAGAAATTTGAGAAATTAGAGCATCTAGTTGGTTTTAATATAAGAATTTATCATGATGCACTGTCACTTGAACGTCGGATTTGTGATCTGTTTTTATAGATTTTTCACGGTTCCGTTGATGAAGATTACAGATTTCGGGGATTGTGAATGGCGAATTTGGAATAAAAAATTGGCCAGTTTGCCAAGGCCTCCTCATTATCGAGGCTTCACGATCATACTCAGACACACCACATTTGGTAGGAATCCACCGGACGAGTGATCGGCCTGACGCAGAGACCTCTACCGGACAACACACGGCACTCACAAGAGACAATCATACCCTGACGTGATTCGAACCCAAAATCCCAGCAAGCGAGCGGCCGCAGACCTACGCCTTATACCTCGCGGCCACTGGGATCGGCATCTCCACACTTAGTCTGGATATTCCCTTAAAATGAAAAAGCGGCCAGTTCTATCTACATTTTTCCCAATTTATCTTTCACTATCATCTTTCTCTTCTACCATGTATGAACGTACGCATGTTTACGGCTTTAAAAACCGAAAGAACAAAGAGCTCGAACAGTACTGCGTTACACACAGTCTCAGTCTTCGGAATAAATTTGTTCGGAATATTACCATGGACAGAACTTCCGTGTCACATTTCAGTTTCTGTATATTGAAACGTTCACAGCAGACTGAATAAATGAACTGATAGTTTCCTCTGCAAGAGTGATTTAAGTTTTTGTTGCCGGGAATGGATTTGGCTTTGTTCGATCCGAACCTGCAAGATGTCTGCTGTAATTTTCCAGTCTATGCACTACCTCATAACTTTCCAGAGTAATGTAAGAAGGTAATATCTAGCTTTTGGAAAAAAATCCTTAATTTTCTGATGACCTTATACAAAGCCTTGGATTAGGTATACAGGATTTCAATCGAAGATGTTTCAGACATTCAACAGAAACTGCACTGAGTTCTGGTTCTTTATCTGCCCGCTACTAGAAGAATGAATGAAAGCGATATATTTATGTGAAAAATTTCGAAGATTTATTTTCCCACTCGGATGAATACTGTGACAATGTGCTCCTACGACATTAGTCTAACAGTAATAGTGTAGCCCCTAATTCAGAAGATTATACCACTACAAATGTCATATTAATTATGGTGTTGAATATGCAATTACGAAGGAAAATTGAGGACGCATCTTGCAGTCAGTTTCGTTTAGGGACTCAAGGACAGCAGATGTACACAAGAACAACTGACATAATCAGTTTACATACCCCTTTTCTTAACATTAACAAAATTAGCTTAACGCCACAGCTATTTTGTACGTACTTGAAATTATTTTGTAACTATGTGCACAAATTAATTCCTTATCATACACAAATGAATTATGTTAAGAAATCCAGCGTCTTTTGTAGAGTCACCTATGTATTTTCTGACTGTAAAAACCACCATAGTCCCTTAGTTGTTACATATGTCCGGGCTTGTGAACTTCTAATTCAGACTCTGTCAGAACATCTTCCGTTAATTCAAAGTGATATCACTGTTACATGTGTTTTCACGTTCGTTATGAACAATATAGATTATACATATAAATTTGTTTTTTTATGAATTACACAGGAACTTTAGGACAGCTTCTAAAATAAATTACGAAATTTAATATTCTGGTGAAATATGGTTTTAGATAACACATTTATGATTCTAGTTACAGAGAAAATGGTAGCTAATAGGGTTCATAAACGGCTAAGTTCGTTGCGTTAATTTGCTTTACTGATAATGCTGGGTAACTTTCTTACACAGCAAGTTGCAGCGAAGATATGCAGGGACTGTTATCCGTTACAATATCAGAAATCCTGCTGGCAACTTGCCTTTATTAATATCCGATATCGATTCCTATGCGTTTCTTTAACCTGAGTCGAATGTAGATCCCCGTAAGGGATGAAGCAGTGTACCCGATCAACTGATGGTTTTCTCTCTCTCTCTCTCTCTCTTGCAGAGAAATCATATCAGCTACAGGACATCACTTTCAGTACGAATGCCACGAAGTAGAATACTTTATCCCAAGCTAGTAGATCTTAGCTGGTCTAGAAATTCCTCGCTTAATGGAACTATAATTTTGATCACCCTTTACGAAGCAGCCAACGACATTTCTCTATCCTGCACCAGCTGAATTCATTTCACACATTTCTTCATTATCGATCTTAACTTTTTAAAGCCTAATACTTGCTGTATGTAAGTACCGCCAGCTTCAAAATCAACAATTCCACTTTCTGCCCGCACAGTGTATTTATGTGTATTGTATGGATCTTAAAACACACAGCGATGATTTCTCTATACAGCATTACCTTATCGGTTTTTATAACAGAGGCAGAGAGTGATTACTGAGCGGTTCGAACTGGCTCTTCAAATCAGACAGATACAATTTCGTCCTTAAAAGTTTAACAGTGCAAACCGTCTCTGCTTAGGCACACTGTATTTTCTTTGAGATTTTCTAACCATTGATTTTTACAGGTTTCTCATTTCTACTATGCGTGTTACACAATCTGTTATTTGTACTCTACTTCATTTTATAACCGAAAACATGTTGTGGAATTTGCTTAAATTATTAATTTATCCAATATGAAGTTTTCCGTCCTCAGTCACTTCCAGTCACGAAGCTTTCCTCATATATTCTTAAATTATTTAAACTACGTATTTTCTTGTAATGTGCGACAGCCGAGAAATTTTCACAAATATATGAAACAACGCAAGGAAATATATTTTTGTGCATTGAAATCTTTTCGTTTCAGATAAGAGGCAGAAGGTCAAAGAGATTCTGAACTGAGAGACAAGAATCATTTTCAAAATTTTATTTTAATTTTACTTTAATCTTGAGTAAAGTTTTGGTATAAAAAAAGGCAAAGTGTTCCCGTTACAGGCCCGGTGTGGCCTAGAGTGTGGGTAGAGGTATAGCCCTACTCTTCCATGACCGCGGCACTAGAAGAGGGTGAGTGGTCAGCAGCACGCCCCGGCCGCACTTTATTCCCAGGAAAGACCCGGTACCCATTGTACAGGAGGCTGAGTGGACACCAGGGCTGGTCTGGACGAGAGGAAAATCTCGTCCCCACCGGGATTCAATCCCGGACCGTCCAGCCCGTAGTCAGCCGCTATACCAACAGAGCTATTCGGCCCACAAAGTTTTGATATACTTACTGTATTTTTAAAACACTTGAATGCCACGTTTTAACGACTAACTAACATTATATTCTATTATGGTTTGTTCCAGTATTCTGATGACGAGGTATGAATATACACGTAGGTCTCTCTGCATGGTTAAGTCCCCTTAACAGCATCTAAATTTCTACGTCCACATAAATCAGCAGCCTGTAACTGATAGACTATTTTACTAATCGGTGTGTCAAAACATTCTGGGAAATTAAACATATTAGCAGACAGCTTTTCTACCTGTGGATTTTTAAGAGTATTTCGGATAATGTGTTGTTTGCAGTTCTCCAGAGGTGTTTCTGCAGATCTAAGTCTTCTGGCATGTTACACTATTACACTACGTTAACTGTACACCCGGCTTTTTCCTGGCGGAAATATTTTTACTCGGGTCATTGAGAGTCAAGACATGTAATTTATTGATTCTTTAATGTGACCTTTTCGAGCTAATTATTACAACTTTGACGTTTGGTTCAATCACAACAGAAAACGTTACAGTATGTAAAGGATTACTGAACCTGTTATTGTGCCCCTGAGCAGTTTTAGACAAGTATCTTTTGACTTCGAAGTACAGACTCACGCTGACTTTTTTAAAATCAATCTAAATCCGAATATTTGATTCCGAATTAGAATGCAGCCTATTTTCTGCAATTTTGGGTGGTATGAGCATATGTGTTCCCTCTCATTAACTACCCTCTTCAACAGCGCGTTCTAGGATTGTGCGTTGCTATGCAGAGGGCTGTGCTTGGCAACAGCATGCCATTTTGAAATTGGCGACATTTTTTTAACTTTTCTGCTGATGAAATATGGGGAAATGATATTGTGTAGACAAGTTTTGAAAATGTTCGAGCTATCGTTCTTAATGACTTCCATATGGCAACAATGGGACTTACGAATTATGAATCATGATGCGACTTCAGTCCTTGACTTAACCTCATTAGGCACCGGTCACATAGCATCGGAATGGGTCGTGGTGCGACGGAGTCGAACCATCATTTGCCATGTGCATGGCTTCGATGTTCTCTTGTTACTCAGTTCACAAGACCATAATTGAAGTTGGAGTGTCCAGGATTTTTCGATTACAACGCGCAAATTCTCCTACAGCCGATCCCAGTGGCCACGCCGTCCAAGGCGTTGGTCTTTGGCTCCTCGTTTGCTAGGATTGTAGGTTTGAATCCTGGCCGGAAGCATGGATATCTGCCTCTTGGGAGTGTTGTGTGTTGTCAGGTAGAGGTCCCTGCATCGGGCTGATCACTCGTCCAGAGGAGTCCTACCGAGTGTGGCGCGTCTGAGCGCCATCGTATAGTCTGGGTACTGAGAAAACCCAGGGCCGCTAGGGGTTGTTGCGTTATGGAAAAAAGCCACACTTGTACGAACTGATGTTTCGAAAGAAAGCAGCTGATGTTTTCATCTCCAGCATTAATCGAAGACCCTTCCTGGAATTATTGACTAATTATTTACTAGTCAACACGGAGTAATAACCCAGAAGACTCGTTCCAAGAATGTGTTTTGGTTTTCCGCCCGTTGTTAACTAGGCAGGGTTGTGCTTCTATGTCGAACATTAATTAAGATGCTGTGAACACTTTCGAATGTTGCGTCATCATCTACGCTGATTTACTGTTATATGCATTCAGGTGCTGGCTTTATTTTCACTACCGTGCAATCTCGTACCTAATTTCTATGCTATTGTTAGTTTCTGTTTGTATTTAGAAGTCGAATGTATTTGTTAGAATTAATTAGACCTGAGCCATCGCTGCTGCAGCAATTTACAACACACGAACTAACAATATTATGCTAAACATACTCCTATTTACCTGATACAGAAGAACCCGACCTTCTGCACCGGTGTGAACGTTGTTTCCTTTCTCAGGAGAATTCAACGAAGAAGGGAACTGGAATGAGAAAACTGTAATTCACTCCTACTGTGCAGTGTGTATCTTGCTGATGATTGTTACAAAAAATTACCATAAGTACGGAACGACTGGAAGAATGTGGGAGAAGCTTGAATTTTATAGTGACGCCGAATCAAATGAAGAATTTGATAGGGTCTAACATTTTGGTGTATCAGTAACATTCTAGTTCACTTTGAGAGAAGTAGCCACATCGAAATCCAGTCGGATTACCGCCTATACTGATTGCTACATTTAGGAGATAATAATAAGAATAATAATATTTATTACCCGGTGGCAGTGGTTATTTTACAAGTCTATTTCTCTCTCTCTCTCTCTCTCGTGGCGACTATCGGTGCAGTAATTTCAAATAGGTCGCTGTCACTTCCTCCCATACCTTTAAGAACTTCTTTCCATTAGTTTTCCATAAACAGAAACGTCGTTTTGCATTCTGTATGTATTTCGTGGACAGGAAGTCGGCAATCCGGTTCCATTTATTTATTTGCGGGTTTTATCTCTCCCAGAGAAAACGATGAGATATTGTATTAAAATGTGCAACGGTAGCTTCCATATCGTTCCCAATTTATTACTCACTGGCGTCACCATATTCGACACTATATAACCCAGAAATTGAGAAAGCGTCATTAAAAGGATTTAAAAGAGACATAAATAAGTCAGAAGGAAAGAAACGAGTAAACAACCAACCGAACAACCAACCCCCCCCCACAAAAAAAAATATTCTAGCACCTTATTTGGGTAAAAAAGCTGCTGAAGAAATGAGTTATTCGAATCACTCAATAAAAATCAGTTACTCAATGAATCAATCAATAAATACAAATTCGAAGTAAAATAGTGTCATCATATTCACGGCTTTTGTGTAAAAAAAGAAAATGAATATGATGCCAAGTGGAATGGAGGAAAATAATGAATAGCTGACTGTACCGACTTACTAACCGGTACCTTCAGACATCTCGGAGTTAACCAACGCAGCTTGGCATTTCGTAACGTCACGACGAGGCAAAAGAATAATCGACGGAGTAAAATTGCTTTTATTGGAAACTCACCCAATACAATTCCGCCTACGATTATATTGTTAGGATACATTTTATTATACTGTAGAAACTGGCTTCGATAATGAAATTAAGAACTTTACTCTCATGAAAATTATATGCCATTAATAACTTTTGCTCTGAAACAGAACAGACTGTTGTTACGTCAGAAACGCGTCACAAGTGAGGATATTAAAGTTTTAAAATCCAAACACAAAAACCTACAGTCCGAATTTGAAAGGTATGGAGAAATTTAATTTACTGTAATAACTAATGGAGACGTCTGCTTGCATTATTTTTCGTACACGCAAAATCTGCCAATCCTGTGCAACCTTTAAATGAACTGTTATTAATATCTCTTTGAATACACATCAGAGATAAAGAAACAATCAGAGCCACTAGGAAGGTAAAGTGACAGAAACAGTTTCGTCTACTAGTGCTATTGTATTTGTCCGGATAATAAGTACATATTGCCTACTGGCCATGTCCTATGAGAGCACATTTAACAGGGAGAATATTGCGAGGTTCGAGGCTTTTACAGCTGTTCAGCTGAACGTTCAAGTCCTCTTGGATAAGCGCCCTTTCGACTGGAAAATAACTGCAAAATTAGTTATTTAATTATTAACTATTTAAATATGGTATACTTTCGCAAAGACAGGACATTCTTTTGGCGTCCATAGAGGATTATTTCGCACCTCTACAATTCCTATAATATATCACGATTAGTGCTTCATCTTTGTTGATATTTGACGCTGAGGATTGCTTTTTTTTGTATAGAAGAAATCTGTTTTTTTTAAAAGAAATATCGGGAAGACGTCCATACTAATATAGGAAGCATTACTTATTTTTAATTATTGCTGTTTTTATTCTTATCTCAAAGTTTTTATTAGAAGCACGGCTAGAATATAATATTCCGGTTTTTGTCCTCTTTCAGAGTCATCTGACGATGTTTTATTGCAATAGAACTGACTGATTTCTTGGAATTCATTCGCCGTTTTACGATCAAATCACACAACTTTTCTGACTGGGTTCTTCCTCTTTTCTTTCCACCTGAAGACGGAGAAATAAATTTTCCAGATTAAAGTTGTGTTTTATAATATCGCACTAAGGAAAGTTTTCAAAATCTGCCACTGATATGCGCCTATGTTTTCATGAATATCGTCAAATAATATTCAAAACAAGTAATGGATTTTAATGGAAATTTATTTGAAAATCACACAATTTGAAGCCATTTTCGTTAATGATGATTTTGTACCCTAGATAACACTAAGTGACAAAATAGGTCTCAATATCTGAATGAATATTTTAGTACGCTCTTGAAATTTTCTGTGGTGACAAGGCTTCATAAACTCTGCAACTGCTGTTAAATAAAAATAATTTGTAGAATATAATAATAAAACCCCTCCTTTTGAAATCTGCATCTTATTATCTAATAAACCTAAGAAATTAACTACTAAATGCAGGCATTTGAATTTTTAGATGAAGTTCGATCATAAGGAAGTCTAAAATTATTTTGTGGAATATTATTTTATACTTTACAACTACAGATTTAAAGACAGTGAGAATACTTGGAGCTGTATTTGACTACAGTTCGGTTGTGTGAATGTACAATTCAGCAGCGTCCAGCGAAATGCTTCAAACAGTAATTATCACAAGCAACATATTGCAAGCCATTCCAAGCTTTTTCCGTCTTCTTAGGTTCTGGGCTCTCCATCTGCTCCTTGGTTGACATCGGTTTCATCTGCCAGTCGCTGTGTATCTATACACGATCTTCAGAATACGTGTAACACTCATTCCTAATAATAGGATCGAGGTGTCCAATAATTTTAGTTTGCTTTTCTCTTAGTTCTTTATTTGTTTTATGATCACACATTTTATATATATATATCCTAGAACTGATGTTAAAACGTTAATCTTATTGTATATCATAGATCTGAATTAAAAATTTCATCTACGGTGAATAAATTCTTCTTTCATTCTGTTTTAGTGAAGTCTGGTTCTCATGAGTGTGTGGGAGCGTTGGTACTGGTTCTCATGAGTGTGTGGGAGCGTTGCTACTGCTATTGTCGTATACTGTTTCAGCAATACTTGTTTTAAATGTGATTCGAATTATTCCACACACACGTATGTATTGGAATATTTGTAGCTTATTGTACACGTTGTTGTTGTCACCAATTGCGAATATTTAACATGGATATACCGAGGAAGGAAAGTTCATGAATTATTCAGACATTTCCTTTTTATATTTCACACAGACACTGAAAATAATTAACATGTTAAACGTATTACAAGTTAGTGTGCGACTACTCTAAGGCGATTCATATTACAATTCTAAGTAAAAAAAAATTGACTGTATTTCACTTCTGCACTATGTCCTTTCTCAGCTACCTGGTAGTTTGATTTGATACTCAAAAAGACTGCATACCAAAGCGGAACAGTTAAGGAAACTTGGAACAACTTCCTATTTTAAAATGTCTCATCTTGATATCAAAGGCCTTTAACCTGAATCGTTAATTACTTAGTTCCCTGTATTTTGTTCGCAGTTCTAGAACTTTGAGGTTGGGAGCATTTGCATACAGGCTAACATTTACTCATTGCTGACGGTACTTAACCTCGTTTTATTCGACATGGAGCAGAATAACACAAAGGTGTTCATTTAAATTGCAATTAGGTAACTGTCCGTTAGCGTTCCGCCAGACCAATTACAAGAAAAACCTCTGTTTGCCGTCGCTCCGTGTTCGGTGCCTACATTAAGAATTTTAATGAAGTGGTGAGAAACACCAGCCAGACTCTTGGAGCGTGTTGCTATATGTGTTCTGTTTGCTACGGCATCTAAATACTTTCTGTTATTTTGAAATAATCGTTCAGAGCACAGTGATTGTTGCATACCGCTTTCCTCAACATTTAATATCTCTTGATTTTGGCTTCAGATTTATCTGTGGCTTTTGTTGGTTCTTAGAAAAGCATTAACTTGGCGGTTCTTGTTACGTAAAGACAACTCATTCTTTGTGAGGAAGAACTGATTTTTAAAAGTTGCCACCATAACTTTTACATTTCAAAATGTTTCTTTGAGTTTTATTTATGGCAGTGGGTTTACACAATACTCTGACTGCCTGTCTGTCCCTCGGTCCTTCCATTCTTTCATCCATCCGCGCATTCCTCCACCAAACTGTCTGTCCTTCCATCAATCTGTTTGTCCGTTCTTCTGTTCATCCATACGATCATACATTCTTCAGGGCATGTATATATATAGAGGAAGGGAGGAAATATAGGTATACGGATATATATATATATATATATATATATGTGTGTATACCTATGTTTTTTCTCTCCCCTCTGCATTTTGTGTCCCTACTGTCATTTGGTCAGAAAAAAAAACACAAAATAGACAACACACACACACACACACATATATATATATATATATATATATATCAGTCTTGCTAGAAGGTAGTCTAGGTGAGACAAAACCGGGTATCTTTGAAAACATAGCAGATATGTTG
>Ga0123352_10000223_pt1 | contig 69046 bp, 76 predicted proteins | sample TergutLab28metaG_FD_89700 | JGI IMG/M metagenome (GOLD analysis project Ga0123352, IMG submission 89700) | Labiotermes labralis P1 segment gut microbial communities from Petit-Saut dam, French Guiana - Lab288 P1 | ecosystem: Host-associated > Arthropoda: Insects > Digestive system > Gut ... | reverse complement strand
CTTAATATCCCTGTGTTTTTGTATGAGGAAGCCGCAACGTCATCAAACCGCAAAAACCTTGCCACCGTACGCAAAGGTCAGTTTGAAGGCATGGCAGAGAAGTTGCAACAGCCCGAATGGAAGCCAGATTTTGGCGACACCAAACCTCACCCAACAGCAGGGGTTACAGCGGTTTGTGCCAGACGACCACTAATTGCTTTTAACGTCAACCTTTCCACCAACAATGTCGACATCGCCAACAACATCGCCAAGGCAATCCGTGGCTCGTCAGGTGGTTTGAAGCATGTTAAGGGCATCGGCATTTATATCGAGGAGAGGGACATGGCACAGGTTTCCATGAACCTTGTAAATTACGAAGTTAATTCCCTTTACCGTGTGGTGGAATTTATCCGTATGGAAGCCAAGCGTTACGGTGTGCAGGTTATCGGGTCAGAACTTATCGGCATCGCTCCAGCCCGTGCTTTGATTGAATCTGCCGAATACTATCTACAACTTGAAAACTTCGATTTTGAGAATCAGGTTTTGGAAAATGCCCTGCTGTAATCGGAGGCTGATAGATAGTCCGAATTATAATGGCTTTAGGTGGTGCAGTTTTGCTTGGGATTTCACAAGTTTTAATTAGGCACAACAATTTAATCGGCAATTTGTACGAGGAAAGGAAAAAAGACGATAATGTATGATTTAGTGATAAAAAATGCCTTGTTGGCGACCGCCACGGGCAAAGCCCCTAAAAAAGGGACAGAACAAAAAGATATTACAATTATGCCGTCTGTTAGCATTGGTGTTAAAGATGGCAAAATTGCCTGCATTTGTGCCGACGACCAGTGTTGTGAAGGCAAACAAGTTGTGGACGCAGGTGGACAGCTTGTAACGGCTGGTCTTGTGGACAGCCACACCCATCTTGTTTTCGGTGGTTTTCGCCAGCACGAGCTGGAAATGAAACTTCGTGGGGCGGAATATTTAGAAATTTTGGCGGCGGGTGGTGGCATTTTGTCCACGGTAAAGGCGACCCGTACCACATCCGCTGATGAATTGCATGACAAAGCAACGGACTTCCTTGACCAAATGATGGCACATGGCACAACCACCGTGGAAGCTAAAAGTGGATACGGCTTGGACTATGAAACTGAGCTGAAACAATTGGAAGTTGTGGCAAAATTGCAAAAAACCCACAAGATGGATATTGTGTCCACATTTATGGGTGCGCACGCTGTTCCGCCTGAATTTAAGGGTAATACAGAAGGGTTTGTTGATTTACTAATCAACGATATGATACCAAGGATTGCTAAAACTGGTCTATCCCCATACTGTGACATTTTTTGCGAGCAAGGTGTGTTTGATGTAGAGCAAAGCCGACGCATTATGGAAGTCGCTAGAAGCCATGGTTTTCAGCTAAAAATCCACGCTGACGAAATTGTGGATTTAGGTGGGGCAAAACTTGCCGCTGAGCTTGGTGCGGTTTCTGCCGAGCATCTTATCGCTGCAAGCGATAAAGGGCTGGAAGCCTTGGCAGAAAGCGGTACAATTGCAGTACTTCTGCCTGCAACCAGTTTTAACCTCAACAAACCCTTTGCCCGTGCCAGAAATATGGTAGACTTTGACATACCTGTGGCAATCGCCAGCGATTTTAACCCAGGCTCGTCACCTAATTTTAATATGCAGTTGGCAATGACGCTGGGTTATCTGAAATATCGTCTGTACCCTTCTGAAATCCTAACGGCTGTCACCCTTAACGCCGCTTGTGCAATTGGTTTGGGCGATACAAAAGGCACAATCGAAGTAGGCAAAGATGCCGATTTGGTCATCTGGAACTGCCCAGATTTGGACTTTTTGTTCTATCGCTTCGGCAACAACCAAGCAGGAAAAATCATTAAGAATGGAGAATTGATAAAATGCAATTAGTTAATTTGAGTGTTACTGATTTTATGGCAAAGCTTGCCAGCAAAGAGCCGACCCCAGGGGGTGGCTCGGCAGCGGCATTGTCTGGTGTTATGGGCATTTCTCTTGTGCAAATGGTGGCAAACCTTACCCTTGGGCGCAAAAAGTATGCCGACCACGAGGGTCTAATGAATGAAATTTTGAAGGAGTGCGAAGGCTTGCACCAAGGTTTATTGGAAGCCATTGATGTGGATGCAGAAGCTTACAACCAAGTGTCCGCCGCCTTTGGTATGCCTAAGGAAACTGATGCTGAAAAAGAAGCCCGTTCCGCAAAAATCCAAGAAGCTACCAAAAATGCTACAGTATCACCTTTTGCTATCCTAACAAAATGCCTTGGGGCTTTGAAGTTGGCACACAAGGCGATTGGCACATCCAACACAAACGCTGCCAGTGACTTAGGTGTTGCCGCCACATCTCTTTTGTCGGGTGTTTCGGGGGCTTGGATGAATATCCTTATCAACCTGCCAGGCATCAAAGACGAAAACTTTGTTACCGATATGCGTAAATGGGGCGAGGATGGAGTTGCCGAGGCTTCCAAGCTATGGGAAGATATTAATAATTACGTAATGTCAGAGATTAGCCAATAAATAAAGGCAACTATATACAATTTTACACCACAATCTGGTAGGGGCTGGCATTGCCAGTCCCACTTATGCAGACGATACCGTCCGACCCAGAAGAAAAGTGCCAGCAGACATGGGACTGGCAATGCCAGCCCCTACCAAGCTTTGTGTAAAATTGTGTATAGTTACATAAATAAAAAACGCCTTTGTCATCAAGGGCGTTTTTTATTTATGTACATCTGAACCTTAGCGAAAATGGTGTTGCAAATTAGACCTAGTTGGTGTATAATCATCCTAGGTCAGTTATTACTGGCTGGTTGGTACGCAGGGTGGGTGAGGTCTGTAAACTTTCAGCCCGCCCTGCGCTTTATATTAAAGATTTGGTAGTAAAACCAGCCATTGACACGATTATACAGGATAACCTATCTTTTGTCAAGATATTTTAATATAAAAAAATATAAAAACAGCACTGGATTTTGCCCCAGTGCTGTTTCGTTATCTGGATGAAAGGATTTGAACCTTCGACCTCTAGACCCCCAGTCTAGCGCGCTACCAAGCTACGCCACATCCAGAAAAGTGCTATACAAATAACACGAAGTATATTCTACACCATTTTCATCATCCTGTCAAGGATAAAATTAAAAACGTCTTGACTGATTTTTGCTGGGGATATATAATAAAATTAAGATAGTACATAATAGGAGGAACGAGCGTGAATTTTAATGGTGAATTTTTTAAGGGTGTGCTTGGTGAAATCCTTGCCATTGATAGCCCTACAGGTTTTACGAAAGCTGCTGTTGCCAAAGTTAAAGAAATTGTTGATGGTATGGGGTATGAAACAAGTGTTACAAAAAAGGGCAACTTGATTGTAAGTGTGAAGGGTAAAAGTGACCGCACAGTGGGCATTTCCGCACATATTGACACTTTGGGTCTGGTGGTTCGTGGTTATCGTGGCGATGGGACGCTGACGTTTTCAAAAGTTGGCGGGTCAATTTTGCCCACACTGGACGGTGAATATTGCAAGGTTTACACCCGCTGGGGCAAGGTGTACACAGGTACAATTTTGTCCAATTCCCCTTCAAGCCATGTGTATACAGATGCTGGCTCTGTGGCTAGGGATGATAAAAATATGCACGTGAAGCTGGATGTGGAAACAGACAGTAAGGAACAAACGCAAAAATTAGATATTCTGCCAGGTGACTTTATTTGCTACGAGCCGAAAACGGTGTTTACCGACACAGGTTTCCTAAAAAGCCGCTTTTTGGACGACAAAATGTCCGTTTCCATCATTTTGGCATTGCTAAAACATTTCAAAGACAACAATATCACGCCAGAACACAATGTATGTGTCATTTTCTCTACATATGAGGAAGTGGGGCATGGCATGGCACATTTGCCTGTGGAGGTTGACGAATTTGTGGCTGTGGACATGGGTTGCATCGGTGACGACTTGTCCTGCACAGAATTTGATGTGTCCATTTGTGCAAAAGATTCGTCTGGTCCTTATGATTATGAACTGACCACCCGTCTAATTGACCTTGCAAAGGGTGCAAACCTTAATTTTGCGGTGGATATTTACCCCATGTACGGCTCGGATGTGTCCGCTGCACAGCGGGCAGGCAATGATATGAAGGGTGCGTTAATTGGTCCAGGGGTTGCAGCCAGCCACGGCATGGAGCGAAGCCACATTAAGGCAGCGGAAAACACTTGGAAGCTGTTGCACCTTTATCTAGCAAAATAATCGGAAAGAGGTTGTCAAATGATTGACTTTCAAAAGGAATTAAAAAAATATCAACCCGTGCTGGAAGTTGACAAACTGCCAGAGGAGATTGCCGAAGGCGACACAAAGGATATGATGGAGCTTTTACAGTATCTTTTTGCCAAAGAACAGGGCAAGGGTGATTAACATGGATATTAAGCTACAAAAAATGGCACAGGGAATTTCCAACCGCCAATATAATATTGGGCTTAAAATGGCACAGGAAGGGGATTTAAGCGGGGCGATTCAGACCCTACTTTCCAGTCTGCAAACCAATAAGAAAAACACATACGCCCGCAATTTGCTTGGGCTTTGTCATTATGCCCGTGGCGGTGTTGGTGAAGCGTTGCGGGAATGGACTTTGAGTTGCCATTACCAATCGGAAGGCAACCTTGCTAAAAGTTATCTGGAGGATATGGGCAGTGACCTGCCCGCATTGGAGCAGTGCAACGAAGCCCTAAAGGGGTACAACGAGGCTCTTGCCTTTTTCCGTGATGGTAATGAGGATTTAGCGGTTATCCGCTTAAAGCGTGCGGTGGAAATTTTGCCACGCTTTGTAGATGCCATGAATTTGCTGGCACTGCACCACTTAAAAACCGATGATAAAACCAAAGCCGCCGCCATGGCGGAGCGGGTGTTGGCAATTGACAAAGGTAATGAAACCGCCAAACAATACTATTTTGCGATTTTTCAAAAGCATTATGGCGAAAAATCTGCACGCCCGATTAAAACATCCCGCACAGAGATTAAACCGCAGGAAAAACAAGAAAAGCCCGCTGGCAAGACCAATCCGCTGGGTGTTCGCACTCAGAGGGCTTTTACAAAAGCTTCTCCTGTGTCTGGGATTGTTTCGGCAATTCTGGGCATGGGTGCAATGTTTTTGTTTATGCAGTTGCTGGTTTTCCCAGGTATGTTATCGGAGCGGGATGAAGAATTCAGAACTCTGCAGACCCAAGCCATCAACCAACAACAAGATTACCAGTATCTAGTTAATGAGCTTAACAACGACATCCAAGACTTGCAAACCCAAATTGCCCAGTTAGATAACCAAAACACTGAAAGACTTACCCAGTTGGCTGACATGGAAAACGAAATGCTGGTGCGGGATGCCCAGCAACTTCTGAATGACAATTTGCCATCAGAAGCCTTGACGATGCTTGACATGGTGGATTTGTCAAGCTTACGTGATGAAACTTTATCGACTTATGAAAATATACGTTTGACTGCCGCCCCATTAGCGGAAGTTGCATACCATACCCAAGCCGTTGCCTTCTTTAATGCTGGCAACCACGCCAACGCCCGCATTGCATGGGAAAACGCCGCACAGCACAGCCTAGAAGGTAGCTCCCATGGTGGTGACATTCTATACTGGCTTGGTCGCATTGCAGAGATTGACGGCGACCCCGCAAGGGCTTTGCTCTATTACGAAACCGCATTAGATAATTGGCCCACATTTAGCAGACGTTGGCAAGCACAAAGCCGACGCAACGCACTAGGGTAGGGGCGGGCATTGCCCGTCCTATTTATATATACGATACCGTACGAACCCGAACATTAGTGCCAGCAGGCATGGGACGGGCAATGCCCGCCCCTACCACGAATATGCAAATAATGTGAAAAAACTTCTTGACAAGTGCAAGAGGTATGTATTATAATGTCGATAGAAGTAAATTTATCTTCAGCCTTGAACAGTTTGGGAAAGTGCGTGGGGCAACAAAACGGTGTGGAAACCACCCCACGCACCTGAACCAAAATCGAATAAACGACCTAGGCATATTATAACAGCCTTAGGTCTATTAGTCAAGCACTAAAAAACCAAACGAAGTGAAAATTTATGCCATATAGGCGTAGAATTAATTAAAAACATATAAAACAACCCCCCGCAAAATCATTCGCGGGGGGTTGTTAGCTTTATGAACTTTTCTTCTTTTTGGAAACAAGGGCTATAACGACAACACCAGCAGCAACCCAGATAAACCAAGGCACTACAGAAATGATGCTGGCAAGTACAGTTAGACCAAGTACCGCACCAATTGCAATCAAAAATCTTTTGTCAGTTACAAAAGATGGGATTGTGTCTGCAATTTCTTTGCCAGCCACAATGTCACGGCGGATGATAAAGCTTTCAAAAAACGAAACTGTGTATAGTGCAAGCAGTCCAAATCCTGTAAACACAGTGAAAATTCCAAGTCCGCTAATTGCTAGTTGCACAGTCAAAAATACCAACAGGGCAATCCCTGCCATATAAAACAGTCCACGGCGTATCATTCCCAGATACATATGCCCAAGCCCGGGAACACAACCAGAAAGGATAAACAGCAAAAATCTGCTTGGCTTTCGTGGCGACCCGCCTCCATAAGGCATAGGATGGGGATGATGGGTCGGATGTGGTGCATGAGGTGGCGGTGTAGCTTCCGTTCTATTATCACGGGTATAATCGCTGGTGTCAACGCCATTTTTGTTAGGGTCATAACTCATTTTATCTACTCTCCTTAAAAGTGTTTTTTGTTTCATATTTACCTTTGTATTAAGAGATACGCAATTGTCTGAAAAAAGTTTGCTAATTTCAAAAATTTTTTCACCACCTCTTACTAAATCTCATAGTATGGGGCAGAACCTAACTTATGGAGGTACAAATTATGGCAGCTTTTGAATTTGGAAGTTATCAACCAAACCCCCACAACCGTGCGGTTGCTCCAGCATCTAACCCAGTTGTGGAAGCAACGCCAGAGCCTGTGGTAGAAGCCCAGTGCGGTCACCACCACCCCATCATCCAAGAGCCAATTTTAACTCTTAAAATCTATGATTCTTGCAGAAGTAAGGATTGTCTTGAGCCAAGAGAATTAGGGCCTGCCAGAGATTCACATGGCGACCCCGTTCATCCGCCAGAAGATGCACGTTCTGTTAGCATTGACAATGTAAACGTGTGCCGTATCAGCGTGATGAAAAAACAGCCCAGCCCATTCCGCAGTGGTTTTTGGGATTTAGAAATACAGTATTTGTTTGAGTATGACTTGCGTTTCTTTGGTGCAGAGGGCTGTCAAATTGACCATTGCTCTGCCTACTCCACCGCCACCCGCAAGGTAAGCCTATTTGGTTCTGTGGGGCGTAATATCAGCACATTTACTGACCTTTTTGGCAGTTCTGGTGTGTTGACTGGCAGTGGTGAGCCACTTGTTCACGTGGAAGCTAAGGGTATGCCTTTGACTGCCGAAATCGTCGGTCGCATATGCCCAAGAGGTGAGGAGCGTCCGCACCGCCATGTTGCGGTAACTTTGGGTCTTTTCTCTATTGTTAAGTTGTTCCGTGTTGCATCTTTGTTGGTAGAATCCCGTGGATTTTTAATTCCACCAAAATGCAAAAACCTAGCCCCAACCAACCCATGCGAGTTTTTTGACGAGCTAAGTTTCCCGATGGACTCCTTCTCTCCGCCACAGAAAAAGGAATTTAAGGCGGGTGTTAGCCTTAATATTCCATCCATTCGTGGTAAAGAGATTTGTGGATGCGGTGTTACCTGTGACGATTGCGAAGGATGCGAACATTGCATTATTGAATAGTGTGGTGGGGGCTTGCCCCCACTTTTTTATTTCGACAGCACCAACAATATAGCACTCGGAATACAAGACACTATCAGCCCTAAATTTGACTATAAAAAAATTTGCTAATAAAAGTTAAAAAAATTCAAAAAAGTATTGCTTATTTCATTTTTTGTGTTACAATGTATTTATACATATGTATTGCAGGGTTTGGCTAACCCTCGACAAAAAACTTTAGGTGGTAAAAAGATGTTTAAGAAGTTAACAACAGTAACATTAAGTGCCGCTATGATGTTTTCTGTCGCCACACCGTCATTGATAGGTGCGGGTGTGCAGGAAGAAATTGCACTTGAAGATGTTTGTGTGCGTTTAGCTATCACTCTAACAGAGGAAGAAGTTGAGGCGGATGTTTTGCGTCAAATCGCAGAGATGGAAGAAATGTGGATGACTGAATTACTTGATTCTTCCATCACACCTTTTGGTTATGTAGACCCCACACCTTTTGATTGGGGAAGTGGTTCACAAACCAGAGTTGTTAGAGGTGACCCTATAGTGCGTAACACAGTCACTCGTGTTTCTGGGCAAAGGGCTAGTGGATATTGGAATCATAGCAGTCGCCTAAACTCGACGACTGCGTGGCAGGTAACTGCAAGAACTGGACCCAGTGTTAGTGTCGGTATGGGCATATCGTTCCCTCCGCCTTTCAATTTTATCAATGCCTCTGTATCCATACAATCAGGCAATGCTGGCGGAATTGGCGGGTTCATTTATAATGTTCCAACTACAGGTAATACATACCACCTTTACGAAACCAATCGTGTAAGTATTACCCCAGTTAGAAACTATATTTACCAAGGAGGTGGCTCTTGGATGCTTCTGAGTTCAGGAACTACATCAACCGTGGTTAGTGGACCATACTTCGGTCCAAGGCTTACAGGCTTGCGTCCATGATTAAAAGCGGTAGACGTACCTTCATGGTATTGCTGTTGGTGACATTCGTATTAATGGTGACGATTGTTGTTATTATAGTAGCATCTAGGAATGTTTATGACCCCATCGAACTACAAGGCACTTTCATACATGAACATAATATTTTTGAACATATATTCTTAGTTTTTGATGAAGGAACTTTTAGGACATATGGTCGTGTTGCAGAGGAGTTGACGCAGGGCGAACCTAGGCTTATGTACTGGGGTCAAGGTATTCTTGTAGCAAGTGATGATGGAACATATTATACAATGTATGCCGAGGATTCAGATTATTTATACCCATTATGGTACAATGTGTGGCACATTAGGCAAGTCGGAAACACACTTGTGCAGACCATGGGTCCCGATGACGCTTGGAACCAACTTGTATTTGATTTTGTCTGGTATTCGGATTCGGTAGATACACCACCACTAAGGTAGCCTAGGAAGTATCCAGCTACAGTGAACTTCAAAACTCCCTTGGAATACCTAGGTTTCAAGGGAGTTTGTTTTGTATGAAAAAAAGGGGGAGGACATGGGCAACAAAAAAGAGTTGTTGATTTTATCCATAATTGGTATATTTTTGGGTAGCGTTCCCGCTCTCCTCTTTCCTCTTGAGGGGTTTGCTTCAGCTCCTATCTTGCTATTACGACAGGGTATGTTTTTTATAAGTAGGTTTGTTGTTTATCTATTTGTTACTTTTATCGTTGCGTGGGTGTACCGTGAAACTTGTAAGAAAAGCTTCTTATATGCTATCTTCGTTTTATCGGTGGCTTTTGCTACTTTCTATTTACTTGTGCTGATACCGTTTTTTAGCCCTCGCTCTTTAGGGTCACATTCTGGGACATTCCCAGGTTACACCAACATACTTAACCCATTGTCGAAGGATGCGGTTATACTTAACTTGCTCCTCGTGGTATCCTGTGCTGTTTTTGCAACTGTTTCACATGGTGTATATCGGATAAAATTAAAAGTCTGGAGATATGTAATAATATCCTCTTTATATTTAGGGTTTTTGTATTTGTTTTGCAGTAATCGATGGTATCCTATAATCCAAATACATATTAGAGCCGTGCAATACGAATACGTATACATTCCCATGGAAAGGACTTTTGAAGCCATATTTCAGTTTGCAATAGTAACGGTTGTTTTTTGGGCTATACTGAAAACAGAACAAACCAAAACCCCCTTAAAACTCTAAGGGGGTTTTGGTTTGTTCTTAGGTAAGATTATCCTCGCAGTCCCTTTTTACGATATGCAACAGCGAACAAAACGGCAAAAATTAGTCCATTAACAGCAATTATTATAGCGGATTGGATTAGGGTTACATCAAAAAGCGGCTCACTTCCATATGGTAGCTCCATTATTAAATTAACCAATGCCGCAAAGATTTGGAATGTGAAGGCGAATTGGGCAACCTGTGCTACCGTTTCGCTAAACATGGAGATAAATGGTGCAAAAGCCAATACCATCATCAACGGTGTATAAATTGCAGAGCATTGTTGTACGTTTTTGGAGAAAATGCCGACGATTGCACCAAGCACAGAGGATGCCAGCACTCCCAGCAATCCAAAGGCAAAGAAAATCACCAAGTTTGTGCCAGTGAAACCACCCATTAGGGCGAAAATGCCTAAAACAATCACAGCCATTATCATTACAAAACCAATTAGCCCAGCAAGATATTGAAAAGGTTTAACCCCTGCCGTCACCAAAAAACGCAATGACTTATATTCGTTATCTTCTGCAATTGTGTTAGCAATTGTAATAAGCGGCACCATGCCCACAAAGGTCATTGTAAACTGCACAACCATAATTGGACCTTGGTCAAAACCATATTCGTCTGGTCCGCCCATTAGGGTGCTAAACAAAAGACCAAGGGCAGGAAACAAAATGTACATAATTGTAATGGAGATATTTTTAGGCAAGTCTGCCAATTGTTTCATAAAAATTGCTTGCACAGCTCTCATTATACAGCCACCTCCTTGATTTGATGCCCTGTTAGTTTGATAAACACGGCTTCAAGGTCTGGCACTGTTTTGAAAGAATCGTGCTTTTCACAAATTTCAAGGGGCGAGCCATATTCTACAATATTACCTTGGTGCAACAGGGCAACATTGTTGCAAAGATGGACGGCTTCATCCATGTTGTGGGTTGTTAGGAAAATCGTTGTCCCTTCGTCACGCAAACCAAAAATTAGCTTGTGAATACCCACTGCCGTGTTGGGGTCAAGGTTTGATGTAGGCTCGTCCAAAAACAAAATTTTTGGTTTATGCAAAATTGCACGGGCAAGGGCAAGACGCTGACGCATACCCTTAGACAGTTTGTTTACAGGACGTTTTGACGCATCCCCAATACCGACTGAATTTAAGGCTTCTTGCACCTTTGCTTTGCCAACACCATAAATACCAGCGAACAAATTCAGGTTTTCGGCGGCGGACAGACGGTTATATAAACCATCCTGCTCCAGCATCAGTCCTGTTTCTAAGGGTTTTGCCCCTACATTAAATTCTCCCTCGCAAGCGGAAATTTGATGGGCGAGAATGTTGATTATTGTGGTTTTGCCAGCCCCCGATGGACCAAGCAAACCAAAAATCTCCCCCGCTCCAACATTGAAGGTGACTTTGTCAAGCACGGTCTTTTCGCCAAACCGTTTGACAATGTTGTTCATAGAAATCATTTTTCTGCTCCTTTTTCGATTAGTTTTGTTGATTATCTATGATAACATTTTCACTATCACAAGTCAATATTTTTGGTGAAAACTTCATGCCGCTTAATGCAAGGGCAATTTGGGCTGGGGCATATGCAAGCCAAATGGCATCAACGGCAAACTCGCCTAAGGCATGGTTGTGGATAACCCCCATGCCAACCAAATTAAAAGTTGCTACAAAAATATCACAAATTACAAAGAGCGACATGCCTGCAATAACAAGCACGTTGTTTGGGGTAGAAAAAACCCTTCTGCGAACGGCAACGATTGCCGTGGTAAAGGATATTACAAACAAACCAGCATATAGAGACGATACCACCAAAAGAGGGTCGCCCACAACAATTAATATAATTATGGGTGCAGGCAGTGCCAAGGGGAAAAACCGCCAAACCCTATTGCCGCCATATCGGAAGGCATAAAAAACATGGGCAAAGCAAAAAACCGCCACGCCAACAGGGTAAATAAATACAATTGTCAAGAAAAAGTCAGCGGCAACCGTAAAGCCCATAGCAAGCACCAGCAAAACCCAGTCCCGACGACTTAGACAGCGTTTTCTGTGGCTTAAAGCCAGCAAAAAGCAAATCACCACCAATGCAAATTTTATCTCCACCCAAAACGCCCCCTAGCTTCTTTAGAATAAGAAAGGCATGACCCAAGGTCATGCCTATATTAGTTTACGTTTGCTATTCATTCCTTATGCCAAAAAGCCAACAACCAAAGACATAATCATAAACAAAGCCGCCAAAACCTTGGTTAGCCTAGCCATCTTGCCTTCTCTGGTTCTGCCTTGGTTTTTTTCATAATGGGTTTGACCTGCAGCGCCACCGCCACTGCCACCCATGGCAGCAGAGCCAGAAAAGCCAGCGTCACGCTTCTTTTGCAACAAAACAACTGTTATCAAAACTGCACAAGCAATGCCCAAAACTATCGTTAAAACTATATAAATCGGACTCATCTCTCATCCTCCTCGCATCCAAAAATAAGTAACCCAGACATTATAACACAACCCCTAAGGATTTGCAAGGTTTTTTGAAATTATTTTTGAACTAACTTAAAATCATCTTGTTCAAGTCCATGGGTTGTATCCATGTGTTGTTTTTGTAGGCACGCATACAACCACCGCTTACCTCGTCCACAAGGGCAATTTTGCCACTCACATACCCAAATTCAAATTTGATGTCATACAAGGTCAGCCCCTTTTTAGCCAAATCATCACGGATGATAACCCCGATTTCTTTAGCCAATTCCTTACAGGCTTGGTACTCTCCTTGGTTCATAATTCCAAGGGCTTCTAAGCTATCCCCTGTAATTGGCGGGTCTGCCCTTTCGTCGCTTTTCAAAGTAAACTCTACCAAAGCGTCCAAATCCGTCCCTTCTTCGATATAATCCCCATAACGCCTAGTGTAACTACCCGTCGCCTTAAAACGAACAACAATTTCCAAACCCCTACCAAACATCTGGGCAGGCTTCACCACCATCTGCGCCTTATCTAAATCAGCAGACACAAAATGCGTAGGCACGCCCACGCCACCTAACAGCTCAAAAAAATATTTGCTAAGTGCAATACTCTCCTTGCCAAGACCTTCAATGGTAAGCCCAACAGCATTTTCACCTGGGTCAAAAACCCCATCTTTCCCCGTGGCATCATCCTTAAACTGCAATAAAATGTTGCCATCATCCATCATGTAGACGTTTTTAGTTTTACCCTTTAGTAAAAGCTCCATTTGTCTGACCTCCCATTTTCTTAATAGATTTATCTATTGTACCACATAGGTTCGACCATAGCAATATCAGTAATATTTTTGTCATCATTTCATAAGATTAACAACAAGGCGAAATACTACAACACCAGAGAGGGGTTACACACATATGGACACGGAAAACAGCGGTATCATCAACCGCATAAGCCTTTTAGGCAAAATAGAAACAAGTCCCGTTTTTAGCCACGATGTTTTTGGGGAGGGGTTTTTTAGTTTTAATTTGGCAGTACCAAGGCTAAGCGATGCCCACGACATTCTGCCCGTAACAATTTCCGAGCGGATAATGGAGGGCAGCCGTTTCACCCCCGATGAGCAGATGAGCGTAACTGGGCAAATTCGCAGTTACAACAATTACATAGCAGAAGAACAACGCAACCGCTTGGTTTTAACCGTTTTTGCTAAAGATTATGAATTTTTAGAGAGTATTCCAAATACGAACCCCAACGAGGTAATTTTGGATGGTTTTATTTGCAAGCCACCAGTGTACCGCACAACCCCTTTCGGACGGGAAATTACTGACCTTTTGATGGCCGTCAACCGCTCCTATAACAAAAGCGACTACATCCCGTGTATCACATGGGGACGCAACGCCAGATACGCCAGCAAATTAGCCGTGGGCGACAATATACGCCTGTGGGGCAGGATGCAAAGCCGTGTTTACCAAAAAAAGCAAGACGACGGCACCGTAACAGAAAAAACCGCCTTCGAGGTGTCCGTTTCCCGCATCGAAATTATTGACAAGGGGGAATTAAGTGAAAGTTGAATATTTCCTAGAAATATATGGCGAGCAAACCAACTGCAAAAACCTGTCTGACATGGTTAAGGACATTTGGAAAGCAGAGGGCAATTCCACAAAAGATCTTAAAGCTCTAGAAATTTACTATAAGCCCGAGGAAAAAATGTGCTACTATGTTATAAATGGCGAAAGCCAAGGTGGCTTCCAAGTTACATAAACTTATAAACCGCAATCCCCGTAATTCAAACTTGAACACTTTGATGGGGGCGGGCATTGCCCGTCCTAATTCTGATGGCACTTTTCTTTGGGTTGTACGGTATCGTATACATGATAGGGGCGGGCATTGCCCGCCCCTATCAAAATCCTGAAATATTTTTAGACATTTTTTGCAAAAAGTTCTTTACAAAATTTGACATATCGTGGTAGATACTCATATCCACCTAAGTTAGGAAATGAGAGGTGAGGTCTTTCGCTGAAACATGAGTTGTTGCAAGAAGCATTTTCCATATCGAATAACAACGATACTCAAAATATAAAAGCTATGCAAAAATTGTCAGACTATCTCAAAGATAATGGGAGCGGCTCTCAAATAGAATAACGTGATTTGTCAAGGGGGTAAATAATACTTTTTGAAATTTTCTTGGTAAAAGCCCATTTAAGCCGTAGCACAGTACGGACGAAATTCTGCTCTAAAATCCACTAAAGTTTTTAGGGATTGTGCCGATAAAATAATTAAGGTGTATCGCTTTCGTCATGCTGGACAAGGAGGCAAAAATTTCCTCAAAAATATGATGAAGGTGGGTAGGCGGACAGGTATAATACTTGGCGGAGGTGTTATTTATGATGAAGTTTAATTTGAACAGACTGTAGTTGCTTAATGCAAAGTCAAGGGGGCAAGCATCCCTTTGCATTAATCTAAAGCGTTCGCCCCCATGGCTTTGTACTTTATCAAAATTAAGTGATAAAGGAGCAATGCCGAATGAAAAGTGCAAAAGCACAAGCCCTGTTGCCTGACAACCTTTTGGCGGAAATACAAAAATACATACAGGGTGAAGTGATATATATTCCCAAGCCCCACAACGACCGTAAAAGATGGGGCGAAAACAATGGAGCAAAAGTGCAAACTGCCCAACGAAATTCCGAAATGCAACAGTCTTATAGGGCTGGTGTTGCAGTTGTGGAGCTTGCTGATTTTTATGGGTTGGCAGAGGACACCGTTAGGAAAATTGTTTATGGGAAATAACAAAAAAGCCATGCCGCTTGGTATGGCTTTTTTGTTCTCAAGTTAAGTTATGCCTACAAAATGGGGGCAAGATATGTTATACTAGGGTGTGTACGATAGTTCCATGCCCAGTTGTAGGTAACTGAATTGGAATTATCAGACACGACCTAATCTAATCAAAGGAGAAACCACAATGATAACCCTAAAACCTATAACGATTTTAAGCGAGGAAATGCCCACGTGCATTGCCATGAACCTTGCCCCCGAAAGGCGCGAATTTACCAATGCCCCCGCCATTATGCTGGCTTGGGCTTATAATATAACTGAGTTGGTAAATGAAATCCTGCAGTGCCGTGCCATTTATGCTAATGGCACTATGGTGGGCTTGATTTGCTTCAGTTATTTTCCAAACAATGAGTATTATAAAGAGCCTTGCTATCGCATACGCCCCTTTATGGTGGATGCTGATGAGATGGGCAAGGGCTATGAAGCCACCGCTCTGCAAGCCCTTATTGCCGAGCTTCGCACAAAGCCTTTTGGGGAAGCTACTGCCATTTTTGCTTCCTATCACCCCGATGATGCCGAGATGGTAAAGTTCCATGAAACTGCAGGATTTGTGAAAACTGAATTTGACTTCAGCGATGATGACATCATTGCCCGCCTTTCTCTGTAAAATGACACCGTCAGAATCTAGAAAATCAAAGGAGAACATTATGATAGAATTTAGAGAAATATCAATATTATCCCCTGAAATGCGGGAGTGCATTGAGCTTCGTGTAACCAAAGAGCAGGAGGAATTTGTTGCTAGTAACGCCTACAGCCTAGCTGAGGCATATGTGGATACCAAACTATTTAACGAAACAGGCGGTGAAGATGGAGCTTACGCCGTCCCTTTCGCCATTTATGAGGATGGCAAAATGGTGGGGTTTGTGATGTATAGCTATTGCTTCGACGAGGATTATTGCGACACCCATCACTATTACGTTTGGCGGCTATTTGTGGATAAAAACCACCAAGGGCGGGGCATTGGCAAAAAAGCCCTTGCCCATGTGATGAATATCATCAAAACCAAGCCCCATGGGCCTGCCACCCACTGCTACTCCTCTTATGACCCTGAAAACAAGGCATCCCAAGCCACCTTTGCAGCCTATGGCTTCAAGGAGGACGGGCGGGAAGTTGATGGTGAAACTGTGGCATATTACCTACTGTAATTTAGGAGATGATATAAGGGTGTCTATGTTGGAGCAGTAATGTGTTACAATCCCCCTCGGAATATTGTGTAACAACACTTATTCCGAGGGGGATTTTAGGACTAACAAAAATACTTTTCCAAAAGAAATGCAGGAACTTCTACGAGGTGGGTGACCGCACCCCCTCTCCCATAAACCTAAGCAAACTATGCGACTTTTTTAATACGACCCCTAACTATTTCTATGGGCAAGAAGAAAGCGGAGCAACATCCACCGACAACCCTAGAGACAAACAAATGATACTGCTAAACGGTTATTCTCAAAACCTTACCTTAGAACAGTTAAAGTTTTTAGTAATGGTTGCAAAAGAAATGTCGGGTTCTAGCAAAGATTAGGGCGGGGCTTGCACCACTGTACAATGTACAACTAATATATAAATAACGACAATTATAAAACACCCAGATTTATCGTTAATCTGGGTGTTTTATAATATCATCAATAACTAATCTTATATAATTGAAACTGGCTTCATACAAACTATATATCTAGGCATTTTTTGGCGAGCTTCCTCGATTTACGTAGCATCGAATGCCCATTCGTGAATTTTTGCAGAATCAACAAAACCATAAACGCCAACATTAGATGGGTTGATAGAGTCTGTTATGGCTAGTTGAACGAGTATATACAACTTTTGCCTTTTTTGGGAAACAGAAATAAAGGAACCTTCTTGCCCAATCCGACCAGTTTTGCCACCTATGCAGAGTTCGTACTTTCTGTTGTTATAGCCTTCTTTTTGATGTATTAAGGCATTTGTACTCTCGAAATTATAAGCTTGATGCGAGCTTGTGCAGTCGTGTATCGTTGTTGCTATAATTTTACGAAATAGCGGATTTTGCAAGGCATGACGCATTAAAACAGCAATATCCCTAGGAGATGCCTTGTCACCGCCAGCACCACTGGCTGATGAAAACTTGGCATCCTGCATACCAAGTTTTTTTGCAAAAACATTCATTTCAGCCACAAATTCAGAAACTGAACCAGATATGGCTACGGCAACCGCATCGGAACAATTGTTGTAGCCTGAAAGCATCATCCCATACAGCAGGTCGAGGATTGTCATTTTCTCATCAGGATTATCGGTTCCAATCATGGGTACTTTTCTGTCCAATTGACCTTTATTTATTGCCATGATGCAAGTAAGGGTCTTTGCAGCACATGGGGCTAAGGCTGTTACATCTGCGTTTTTCTCGTATAAAAGCTTACCTGTTTTGGCATCCATTATGATGGCGCATTTTGCACGTATTGAAGGGGGTGCTGGAATATCGCCTTTACCCAGAACCCTTATAATGGTTTCTTGGGGATAAGTGGATGGCAAAGCGTTTTTCAGGCTTGCAAGAATGGCACTGTATCTTGTGCCATATGGACCTGCTAAAATGTGAGGATATAAAGGCTGGTTTTGAGGGAATCTCTCGTAATAATTTCCGCCCAAGGCATTACTTTTGGTGTTTTTGCCCTCAAGTTGTTCTTCTATCCAAACTTTCGCAAACCAAGTGAGATATTCGTCAATATTGTTTTTGTAATAGTCCACAGGAAATGAATCTTTGAATAAGTCCAGCTTTCCTAAAATATCCAGCGTCATCATAGTTCGCCTACATTTGACACAGATGCCGCAATTGCCACCCTCTCTGTGGCAGGCATGAAGATATTTCTGAACAACAGGATAATCAACAATAAAGGCGGTTTTTTGCAACCTGTCGATAGCACTACCTTCGGAATATATGCGTAGCCCTCGGGTGCTTATACTGCTAAACAAAAGCAAGTCGTAAAGACAAGGGTCTTTATACTCGTGACCTTCCAAGGAAAAGTAAGAATAGTCCAATGTGGATGCAAAGAAATAGGTTTTCCAAAGTTTTTGTAGGCATAAAGTAGCAAATGTGGAGGTATATGTATGCACTTCTACAAACATACCAACCACGCCCAATATATTAGAATCGGTTTCTATAAGAGGTAGATTAAGGAGGCTAGCAACGTTTCTTGCACGTTCGTAAACCTCTCTTTTGGCTTTGTCTGCACCATATCTAGCATAGTTTGAAAATTTGTTAAAGGAACCCGTGTTGTTTATGCACAGATGGGTAATTTCTGGTCGTTCATCCCCTGTTTTATAGTGGTTCAAAACTGCATGAAAAGAATCCACACCGCAGGACATGCCTGTACCAACACCCCCATCATTTTCGATGGGTTCGGCTACGGTTTGGGTTATAACCTTGGTTGGATGCAGATTTTTGCTGTGCTTGTACAAAGTGGGCAATAGATGCTGGTTTAGATTGTAAAGGAGTTCTTGTGTCACAGGGGCTATGCAGGTTATGTCGTGTTTTTTGCGCATTGCCCAAGGCAAGATGCCAATTAAAAAAGCATCAGAACGCTCATAACATAGATATTTCTCATATGCCTTATCCACCTCAAACCAAAGCTCTTGTTTTTTGCCATCTATGTCCAACACAACATTAAGACGGCTTCTGCCGTTTATATTAAGTATTTCGGGCTGGTTAATTGTTATCATATAAAACACTCCTTTTTATAGTTCAAACTCCAAATATCGCTCTGCCTTTTCCCGTACAATTTTGGCTTGGGCTGGAACATTGTAAATGCTCAAGAGTTTGTCGAATTGCTCATCTGTTACAGGATGTGGTTGATAGAAGGTGTCTGGATTATATGTCGCAATTGGGTGCAGACGCAGAAGTAAAGAGGTTTTTTTCACAATCAACTTTGATACATAGCCAAAAGGAACTTTCCCCACCATACCTTCGCATCCAGAATTAAAAACAAAATTCCCCAAGGAATAAACTACCAATTTGCCGTCTATATACTCGCACTCTGATGCCATATGTGAGCCATGACCTATTATACAGTCAGCACCCGCTGTTATTATTTGTCTTGCTAGTTGTTTTTGGCGGGAGGTTGTGTAGGTAAAGTCTGGACCCCAATGGGGGGACATGATAATAAAGGCATCTGGATATTTAATTCTATAATTGGTTATTTGAGCAAGAAGGGCGTTGTCTATGCAAGCTACACCAGCATTTGAGCCAAAAGAATACAATTGACCTACTTGATGACGTGTATGTTGAAACCAATAGGCATTAAAGATTATAATTTTGCGTCCCGCTCCTTCTATCAATAGTGGCTTTCTGGCTTCATCTACATTTTCTCCAAAGCCAAAAGTCTTAAAACCATTTTTGAAAAAAAGGTTTTTTGAGTTTTTTGCGGCATTTTCTCCAAAATCCAAAGCGTGGTTATTGCCTAGCATAACGGCATGGACATTTCTTGTCTTTAATTCCTTCAAAGTGGGTTTTGGCAAGGCATCTAAAAGCCAGTGGTAATAACCAGTTAAAGGTGTTTCTAGCTTGTCTGTAAGCACGGCTTCAAAACCTACGATATTGAAATCTTCTTTTGGAAGAAAATGGGCAACTTTTTCTAACGAATGGCTGTACCCATGCTTCTCTAGAGGGTCATCAGCTTTACGGGCTTTTCTCTTGCGGGTGTACCATTCGCCAAAATAGGTGTCACCTGCTATGGTAATTCTACTTGCCCCCTTAGTTTTATCCAACTTTATCCATTCATCCTTGCTGGGTTCAAAAGAGCCTCCCAGCTTATGGAGTAAGGTTGATATAGCTGCATCTCTTTCATAGGCACTTTTTGCACCACAAACAGAAAGCACCAAGTTTTGACCCCTAACACTCGCTAAAGCGATTGCGTGTTTGGCGGAAGACCCAAAACAGTAATGGGCTATGATGCCTGGCACCGTACTTAAAACAGAATCTGATTCCAAAACTTTCCTTCCATGGATAGCGGAAGTGGCCTTTAGTGGCTGCAAGGCTTGAAGTGGTAGCCCAGAAAAGAAGTATGTTGCAACCTTTTCCAAATCGTCTATCGTAAAGCTTTGCTCATAAGCATTATTATATCTTCCAGTAAGGTTAACAGCTACTTTTTGTTCCAAACCTAGGTGGGTAAGTGTGTTTTTGTAATGACTATCCCTATACTCAATATGTTTTGGATAGATGTATCCAGCTATAGCAGTTATGGCATCGGGGGCATTAGCCACAACCCAAGCGTCCAAAAAAGTCTTAAAAGGAACTGGTGTCGAATTTGTTAAATTTAGAGAATTGGCACACTTGTTTTCGGCAATTACCGCATTTGTTACAGGAACGGGGTCAGTGAGGGCAACTGGAACTTTTGCCTTTAGTAGCATAGATAGTGCGAGTTGCAATATGAAGATATGCCCTAATCCTTCCTCTATATTGGTAGTTAAATCTCCGCTATGGGCAATCCTTTTATTTGAGTCTAAAGAATACGCAACACAGGCAGGTAGGATAAAAGATTCGGATGTATCTACAATCGACAATTCTTCTCTTTGATATGTGCCTAACCTTAAGGCACGCTCAAGTTTTAATGCCATATTATTGGATGCGATGCCACCGCTTGTCACTTTCATAAATGCGATGTCGCCCGACCGTAACTGGGCAGAGATTTTTGGTAGAGCCTGTTCTTGGGTGTCGAAAATGCCTGTAACCAGTTCGGCGGGGAGAGAGTCTGCAATTTTAGCGATGCCCTTGCCGACAAGGTAAACGGCATCGAATCCTGCATTACTTATGGGTTCTATAAGCTTTCTATATTCATGAGAAAATTTTGGGTCTTCAAACAATTTCACATCACCAAAAACACCAATTTTTCTAGCATCATTTGCAGATACCCAGTTTTTTACTGTCCCAATAAGTTCCATATAAGACGGAAGTTGAGCGTTAAAGCAATCATCAACAATCTTTACCGTGCCGTTTGCCAAAGGCACTTCTAAAGTGTTTAGGCGGCTGACAACGGAAGGCAGGTGGGCAATGTATTGGGAGGCGTCCTTTGCATCTTGACCAAGATGGTGTATGGCTGCCAGTACGCCAAGAGCATTGGTGGCATAACCTGTACCATAACTTTTGGAATGAAAGGAAAATTCTTGACCGTGGATATTAACAGAAACATTCATGCCATCTTTTTCTGCACGCTCTTCCATATGGGTGATATAAACATCTGCATCCGAAGTGATGCCATAAGAAATTGGTGTTGCTCCCCACTCCACAACCAAATCACGAACAACATCAAAGGCTTCCATTTCGTGATTAAGCAAACAAATGCCCCCAGGTTCTATGCCTTCACAAACTCTAGCAACTATTTTTGCCATTCCTTCTATGTTATCTACTGCCAATTCATCTGCGTGGCTTAAGCATAGATGAGTGATGATAGCCAAATGAGGTCGCACAGCCTCGGCAGTTGCATTGCGCCATGGTACTGCGGGACTATGGTTTAGAACGTGTTCGGTTATCTCTAACACAGCATAATCAGGTTCTGCTATGCAGGCAGCTAGAAGGGTTCTAATATCAAACCATAGATTTTTGCTGCGAATAGTGTGGCGCACCGTTCCATATAATTTAAGCAAGTCTGCAAGCATATGTGTTACTGTTGTTTTACCTACACTTCCAGCGATGGATATTATTTTCCCTTTCATCGATTCTCTTCCGAGTACTGCCATACGCAAAAAAGCGTCCGTCAAGTTTTCTTGGGTCATAAGATACGGTTTAGATGCGGCAAAATTCTGGTTTATAGGGGGACCTATTATGGCACGGGAATTATTACTTGGTCTTTCTTTGGGGTCTTGGCTCATTATTATAGAAACGGGAGCCTCCCACCCGTCGCTCGCTTCCCAGCCAGAACGAAAAAAACAGGTTGCAGTCCAGTTTGGGTCAGTTGGTGGATTTATCCATTCACCATCCAAAAAATCCGCTAAAGCTTGAGCGGTCCAAGGTTTGCCCCTTTCTTTTTGTTCGACAATCGCTTCGTTCCATATGTTTTTATCTTTCATCGGCACACTCCTCTTAAATGTATTGGTGTATTTCAAATCATTACCTGTAATTATACATTATTCTATTGCGAAAAACAAGTTTATATCCGATTTTTCCCCAAGTTTTTCATTTACAAAGTACCTGTTAACATAAAATGGCATCAAATATCAAAGTTAGCATCAGAACACTACCATAAGCCACGTCCAATCTGTTCTGTCGAGTAAATACACTCAAAATCGTTTGATGTTCTTGACGAGGGTTCTTTTTTACAATCTTCATATACTAGTGGTTTTGATGTGTAAAACCGCACTACATGCACCTGCTTCCTTGGATGTAGACTGGTCTCTATATTTATCGTGTTTTGGGCTGTTGTGCATTGTACAATGAGGTTTACCCCACCCTTTTTAATATGTTGGTTGGTAAAAATATAGTAGGGGCGGGCAATGCCCGCCCCTACTATCGTGGTATAATATTTGTGTAAAGTTGTATATAGTCGCCTTAAAGCCAGCTAGATGGAGGGGGAGGGGTGGTGGCGTTTTCTTGCCCACGGTCGTAAATACATCTGCCTTTACTATCAATTGCCACAATTACAGGAAACTTCTCAACTGTTAGACGGCGAATGGCTTCTGTTCCTAGGTCGTCAAACGCCACAACTTCCACCGCTTTTACCGACTTACTCATAAGGGCTGCCACACCGCCAGCACCAGCAAAATATATGCCAGTGTGGGCAACAATGGCTTCCCGCACGGCTTTACTTCGCAAACCTTTGCCGACCATAGCCTTTAAGCCGTGGGCGATAAGTTTTGGGGAGTGTAAATCCATACGTCCAGCGGTTGTTGGGCCAACCGAACCAATGGGGACACCTTCAGGGGCGGGGCATGGACCTGCGTAAAACACAATTGCTCCGTTTACGTTAAAGGGTAGGGGATGACCGTCCGCTAAAAGCTCCACCATTCGGATATGTGCCGCATCCCTTGCTGTGTAAATTTCGCCTGTAATATGCACCATTTCGCCCACGGACAGGCTGTTGATAATTTGGTCTGTTAAGGGTGTGAAAATTTGTTTTATCATAATACTGCCTCCTCATGGCGGTTTACGTGGCAACCCAAATTGACTGCTAGGGGTAAACCAGCGATGTGGGTGGCGTAGGTGTTGATATGCACGCCCATGGCGGTGGTTTTGCCCCCAAGCCCAGATGGGCCAATGCCTGTGGCGTTTATGCGTTGCAAAAGTTCTTTTTCCACGTCTGCCCAAAAGCGGTCTGGGTGGTGTTTGCCAAGTGGTCGAAGTAAGGCTTTTTTTGCCATCAAGGCGGATTTGTCGAAGCTTCCGCCAACGCCAACACCTACAATTACAGGGGGGCAGGCATTGGAATCAGCCCTTGTAACTGTTTCTACAATAAAATCCTTAACCCGCTCCAAGCCGTCTGATGGAACAAGCATTATAAGGCGTGACATATTTTCGCTTCCGAAACCTTTAGGGGAAACGGTTATGTGAAGTTTGTCCCCAGGTACGATTTCGTAATGTATTATGGCGGGGGTGTTGTCTTTGGTGTTTATACGGCTGATGGGGTCGCCTACCACGGATTTGCGTAGATAACCCTTTTCATAACCCTGTCGCACACCTTCGTTTATGGCATCTTCGATGTTTCCGCCAACAATATGACAATCTTGCCCCACCTGCAAAAACACCATCACCATGCCAGTGTCTTGGCAAATGGGTAAACGGTCCGTTTTAGCAATGTCTTGGTTTTTTAGCATATCCTGTAGAATTTGTCGTCCGTTACCTTCTTCTTTGGCTAGTGCATTTTCCATACATCTGCGTATGTCACAAGGCACTTCCACGCAAGCCTTTATACAAAGCTCTGACACTTTTTCCGTTATGTCTTTTATATGAACTTCTCTCAAAATGCCACCTCCTGCAATTTTGGTACAAACTAATTATATATCCATGCTTCAAAATCGTCAAGTATAAATGATAAAGGAAAACCCCCGCAACACTGCGAGGGTTTGAAACTTTGTTAAATATTAAGTTTTTAGTGGCTAAACACCGTAATTTCAACGGACTTTGTTAGCACATCAGCGTAGCTGTAGGAAACGGTTCTGTTAGCACCTTCGTCCCCGTCCAGCATCACGGTGAAGATTGAGGGATAGACATTCTCGATAGTTCCAGAACTTACAATGGACTTTTGCCTGCCTTTGTTGGTTTCCAGCATAACCTTGGAACCAACGTGCTGAGAAATGTTTTTTCTGAGCATAGTCACATCGGTACGAGCATACATAAACAACACCCCTTTTTCACTTTTTAATATTTAATTAACAGGACTAAAATGTCCCTGTCACAATTATACACTGTTTCCATCTTTTTGTCAAGCCTTTTTTGAAAAGTTTTCAAGACAAGTTTTTTTGTAGCTAGAATAGCGGTTTTCCGCAATTGCCTGACGGATTTCTGCCATCATATTGTTATAAAAATGCAGGTTGTGGAGTACGCAAAGGCGTAAGCCCAAAATTTCTTTGGCTTTTAACAGGTGGCGTACATATGCCCTGCTGTGGTTTTGGCAAGTCGAACAACCACAAAGCGGGTCAATTGGACTGTCGTCACGCTCATGTTTGGCGTTGAATAAATTTAGTTTTCCGAACTTGGTAAAAACATGACCATGACGACCATTTCTTGCGGGCAACACACAATCGAAAAAGTCAATGCCCCTCTCCACTGCTTCTAAAATATTTTCTGGTGTACCAACGCCCATTAGGTATGTTGGTTTGTTTTGGGGCAAATGGGGTATGGTTGCTTCCAAAACACTGTACATTTCATCGTGACTTTCCCCGACGGCAAGTCCTCCGAGGGCATAACCTGCCATGTCTAAATCTGCCAATGTTTTGGCGTGTTCCACACGAATGTCGTTATAAACCCCGCCTTGATTAATGCCAAAAAGCAACTGGCTGGGGTTGATTGTGTCATCCAAAGTGTTAAGTTTGCCAATTTCAGCAATTGAGCGATGAAGCCAACGTGTTGTCCTGTCTACAGAATCTTGTATATACGACTTTTCGACTTTTGCAGGCGGACATTCATCAAAAGCCATGGCAATGGTTGCAGCAAGTTTGCTTTGTATCTGCATAGACTGCTCTGGTCCCATAAAAATTTTTCGCCCATCAATGTGGCTGGCAAAAAACACACCTTCTTCCTTTATCTTTCGCAGTTTTGCCAAGGAAAATACCTGAAAACCGCCAGAATCCGTTAAGGTGGGTTTCTTCCAATTCATAAAACTAGCAACGCCCCCCAAATCCGCCACCACATCCTCACCAGGGCGTAGATGCAAATGGTATGTATTAGCAAGTGCCACCTCGCAACCAACATCTTCCAAATCTCTAGCACAAAGCCCGCCCTTAATTGCCGCCGCTGTGGCGACATTCATAAAAACTGGGGTTTCAATTATCCCATCCACTGTATGTAAACGCCCAGTTTTCGCCCTTCCGTCAACATTTATCACTGTGTACATAATAATCCACCTCTAATATAAATTTCTTCTTGTGTATTATAACATAATTTGTTACAATAGTGTTAACAAGTTTTTAATTATGTTTTAACTTATTGAGGAGGTCTTTCCTTTGCATAGAATTTTACATATAATTTCTGATACAAATATCGGCGGGGCAGGCAAGTTGCTTTTGGTTTATCTTGCCAACCATGACCGTAAAAATTTTGATGTGACCGTGGTTTTGCCGAAAGGTTCGCTTTTGCTACCAGAAATTCAAAAGCTGGATGTGCGGACAATTGAGGTGGACGGCATTGCCGACAAGTCCTTCGCCCTAGGTGCTGTTAAAATGCTGATTGACCTTTATAAAAAAGAAAACCCGCATATTATTCACAGTCATGCCAGCCTGTCAGCCCGTATTGCGGCAAAGATGGCAAAAAAGTTTGTTGTACACACCCGTCACAGCGTTTATAACCGTCAAGGGGCGGGACCACAACACGCATATAAGAAAAAATTTCCCTATAAAAACGTTGCTGGCTTTATAAACAACAAGCTGTCAGACAAAATAATTGCAACATCACCCGCCGCTAAAATAAGTTTGGTAGAAATGGGTACAAACCAACGCAAAACCGTGATGATTTACAATGCAATTGACGGTTTGCGACAGCTTTCCCGTGAGGAAAAGTCTGCCCAAAGACATAAATGGGGCATTAAAGATGACGATTTTGTATGTTCGATGATTGCAAGGCTGGAAAAAGTTAAAGGGCATGAGTATGTTCTAAAGGCAGCACAAATGGTACAATCGGAAGGCATACCCGTAAAATTTTTGCTGGTAGGCGTAGGTAGCGAAGAAGCCGCTCTCAAAAAAATGGCAAAAGATTTAGAGCTGGATAATGTGATTTTTACAGGATTTGTAAAGGATGTCGAAGAAATCTTGGGGATTAGCCACATCCAAATCAACGCCAGTTTCAGCGAAACGACAAATCTTGCCTTGTTGGAAGGGCTAAGCCTTGGCGTACCCGCCATTGTAACCGATGTGGGTGGCAACCCCTTTGTTGTAAACGACGGCGTAAACGGCGTTTTGTTTGAAAGCAAAGACTACGCCGCCCTTTATAAAGCCATTGTAAACCTGCGTAACAGCCCAGCGGAATACGCTCATTTTAGCAAACGTAGCAAAGAAATTTTTAACGAACGCTTTACCGCCCCTGTAATGACCAAAAAAGTAGAAGATGTTTATTGCAACCTGCTTGGCGTTGGGGTGGTTGACGGCGAGGAAGATATAAAGGAAACCAAATAATAGCACAAGCCCCAACACCTTAACGGAGTTGGGGCTTGTGTATGCAATTGACAGGACTTGAACCTGCACGGGCTATGCCCACAAGATCCTTAGTTCTTCCTACCATGTTACAAATAATCCAATTAAAAACAAGATGAACCAAGATAAGACATTGAATTTTGTGGCTTTGCAAGCAGTTAAAAATGGTTATCAATTTATTTTGTTACAGGTATTTATTGAATTTTAAACAGGTTTTTGTGTACAATTTGTGTACAAAGCAGACCCACAAAACTCAGTTCAAGATCCTTTTTTTGTAGAACAAATTTCTGATATTTATAATTTCTAAATTAGTATCACTTATAGAAAATTTTAAGAGCATATTTCAATTTTGACTATTCAAATTTTGGGATTTTTTTATTTTAAAATTAAATTTCTAGTTGGCGCTCGCACCGCCATCTTTTTGTTTTTTGAAAGTTATTTTTTAGATAAAATTCATAATTATATAGACTTAATTCAATACTATAAAAATATTTTTGTACTTAAAAGAAATATTTAATAAAGTGGAGAATATATAGTTGAGTGGAATCTAAAGAAATGTCTAAATTTATCTAGGAAATATTTATAAAGAAATTAAGTATATAAGAATAAGATATGTATTTAATTTAATACTATTTTGAAAATTTTGATTGAATACTAAAAAATACTATGCTATACTGTTGATGTAATTCAAATCTCGGCAAGAGGTGATTGTATGTCAAAAAATGCAGGAAACAAGATAAGAAGGGGCAAGAAGTATTTCAACGCCAATGTTGAAAGGTTACAATCCAAACGCCCCTCAGAGTTATCGCTTGGTGAGCGTTTAACCTTGATAAGAGTGGAGCATAGTTTGAGCCAAGAAGCTTTTGGAAAAAGTATAGGTAAATCCAAAACCGCTATCACCCAGTATGAGATGGGTTCAAGCCAAGCAGATTACCATACAATTAGATTGATAAGTGAAATTTACAACGTTTCTTATGATTATTTATTTGGATATTCGGATAGTAAAGTAAGGGAGCAACATAGTTTGAAAAGTATTACAGGTTTCAATAATATTCTCGTGGATAAGATTTTATTTTGGTCAAATGATGAGTATGGTGTATTTGAAAAATCCCTGACAGAGCTTATCTATAAAGGCGGTGAATCTTTAGATGATTTACTTTTTTTCATTCTTGACTTTGGTTCACTGCATGAAAAGAAATCAATAACCATGGAAGGTGATGGTGATTTTTTGTCTGATAGGAGAATTGAATTTGAATATAAAATGTCAGGTTTATCCCTTCAAGAATTCGCTAAGAGATACTATACCCAACAAATAGAGAATCAAAAAATGCGTGTTTTTAATCTTTTTGTTCGTTTGATTGATAAAGTGGCTGATAAGGGTTAAATAGTTCCTTGGTGCGTAAGGGAACGAGTGCAAATATAAACTGCTCATTGACTTACTAATGTGTCTCTGGTACTATGTATATAAAGGCGAGAAGTATAAAAATACCCAACCCAAGGGCAAGGTTGGGTATAGAAGTTCAGTTTTGGGAGGTAATTGTGTATGTTGTCAGTATTGCTATTTTCATTAATCACCTTAATGTTCTTGGTTTTCTTGAAGAAGTTCAGAAGTGAGGATCTAGGCAAGAATAAAGTTATTGTTAAAGTTGTAAATATAACTCTGTTGATTATTAGTGTTGTAACCTTAATATTCAGCATCTTAGGTGTAGTTCGTTTTTATCCTGATTGGCTTATTTTGCCTTTATGTATTCCTTTTATAGGTACAATTTATATGGTAAATAGAAGTAAAGATAAAAAAGTTAGTGTAACCAAAGGCAAAGTGGGCTAAGTGAGTGTAACTAATCCACCTAAAGGCAAAGTGGGCAAAGTGATTGTAACCAATTAACAAAATAAGCAAATAAAGCGGTTAAGGCGCCCCATCCAAAATAGACTGCAGGGCCATCATCCCGCTTATCCATAAGATTAAGAATAATGATGGTGACAGTGATTATTGCCACAATCACCAATCCTACGTAAGCAACCGTCAAGACACGGTCAACAATCAAGCAAAATCCTATCCTAGCTTGATCTGTTATGGTAGTTGTATCCATGGTGGTTGTATCTGTTATACTCATATTAATACCTCCTAATTATAATTATACTAATATTATAACATATTAGTGGGAGGAGATCTAGACTAAGTTGCAATTTGCAAAATGCTAAGAAATATGAGAAAAACATCAATAAGACACTTGGTTCAAAAATACTGATATAGATTTATTGTTAAATTCATCTATATCAGTATTTTTTGTCATTTTATGAATAACCTCCTTGCATTTTGGCTCAAAATGTCCTATAATGAACTTACTGCCGTATGTGTCAGCAGTTGTAGGTTGGTGTATCCAACCAAAAATAATTTTATAGGAGGAATTGAAATGATTTACGGTTATGCCAGAGTTAGTACAGCCATCCAAGCCAAGGATGGTAACAGTTTGGAAATCCAAGAGAAGTTGATGAGGGAGCATGGAGCAACCAAGATTTTCTATGATGTTTACACAGGTGTAAAGAATGACCGCCCCCAGCTACAAATTTTGCTGAAGAAATTAAAAAAGGGTGACACTGTTCTAGTTACGAAGTTGGATAGAATAGCTCGTTCAGTTAAGGAAGGAGTGGAGTTAATAGAAAGTTTGATAAAGAAGGGTATCACTGTCAACATCTTAAATTTGGGTGTTATGAGCAACTCCGCCACAGGTCAGCTCGTTAGAAATATCTTGTTAAGCATAGCTCAATTTGAAAGAGATATGATTATTGAGCGTACTCGAGAAGGTAGGGAGGTAGCTAGAAGAAATCCCGATTACAGGGAGGGTCGCCCAAAGAAGTTCAGTAGAAAGCAAATTAGTCACGCTTTGGGTTTGTTGGAAAACCATACCTATAGAGAAGTAATAGATATGACAGGTATTTCCAAAGGAACTTTGATTAGATATAAAAATGAAGAGAATGCCAAGTTGTTGAAAAAGTAAAAAGTTAAATGATACTTATTTATTGTGCTGACTTTTTGTATTAAAAATCAGAGGTATTGGTTTAATTTCATATGAGTTAAACTGATATTTTGATGAGTTGATTATCTTTTATTTTGTTTATATACTTCATTTTTTGAGTATATTTTTTGGTCAATAACTCCATATATATGGAACTAAAAACACACTTTCGACTATCAGCGGGATGCAGGAGTATCAAAAATGCGTTCCAAAAATATGACCCAAAAGCGAGAGAGTATTGGACCTCAAACAAGATACTCTATATATTCAATTGGTTATTACAGGATAAAATAAGCAAAATTAATATTTGATATAAATTCATTCCAAGTCATAATTTACTGATTTGGTTCTTTTTTATTTTTAAGTGAACCTTGTATATGGGTACGCATTTCGGATATTAAATCAGTCAATTCCAACAGGTCGGCACGTTTTTTCATTTCTGGTTTCAAATATTTTTCATCAGCAAACATTGGTGCGTCATAAGAAGCATAATAGTCGGTTATGCAGTAATCATAAATACTTTTTAGGATAAGAGTTCCAAATGTATTAATGTCATGCCCATCAGAATTTTTTGTTGGTTCTAGTGTCAATATTATATTTAGAATTTCCAAAGCATTATCGTCGCTAGTGGGTTTGATTGTGTTGAAAAAATCAGATGCCACTTCATCTCCATAGTCAAAAGTTCCATTCAATTTCTGTAAAGTAAAAACAGCATTTTCATTTAGTCCAGTTTCATTATGTATGGCTTGTATTTCCATTTTTGGTGTCGCCACGTTGTGTAATCCTAATAGGTAGTCGCAAGACACATTAAAATATTCGGATATTTTTACAAGTTTACCAATTCCCGCTTCAGCGTTTGCATTTTGGTATTTACTCAACACGGCAGAGGATATACCTATTTCGGTTGATAGTGAGTTCAAACTCTCTCCGCTATCCCCAATTAAGTCTACCATCTTATCAGCAAAATGTCCAACAGTTTTTTGAATGTCTTTATTTTTATTTATCATATTGTCCTCCTGTTAATTATAATTAATATCTGATATGAATTGTTTACTAAAATTAATTTTAGTGTATTTTCGTATTTGATATATTTTTTGTGCTATCATTAATTATAGTAAATTTATTATATCATATATTCACTATAATGTCGAGAGAAAATCTATAAAATAAAAAATTTTCAGGAGGAACAAAAGCCATTTATGAGCAGTAGAGAAAATGTTTTACAAAAATACCCAGACCTATTGACGGTTAAACACTTAACAGAAATATTTGGTGTCAGCAAGAACACAATCTATAAATCAATCCACGAGGGCAAATTTGGAGTTCCGATTAAATGCATAGGTAGGGAATTAAAAGTACCAAAGATTTACATAGAGGACAAGTATTTTAGAAACCACCACAGTAAATGCAGTTAGGCAAGGAAGGATAAAACGAATTATGGATATAAAGATAGTAACTTGGAATGGTTATGAAATTAGGTTTGTACAACATAAAGGTGAGTGGTGGGCAATGGCAACTGACCTAATGAATTTGTTTGGTTATGTTGACCCACAAAGTATATTTGACAAAATAGCTCCTGATGATCACATTAAGTATAATTTAACCCAAGGTGATGACATTAACGGGTTTTCCAGTATAATAAACGAAATGGGTTTATATAGATTGCTTATGAGTAGTTCCAAAGAGGAAATGGAAATCATCAGTCGTTGGACTTTAGAAATAATTAAGGAAGTTCGTCAAGGTTCTGGTCTTGAAATATTTAATATTTTTGATATGTTGGATAGAAATTATATGGATAACTTATAGTAGGAATGTACACAGAAAATGGTTTTTACCATTACATCCTATAATGAATGTACAGATTGAAAAAATTGGTTGAAATTTATTCTATCTGTGTTATAATTCCCTTGGGATTAATTGTGACATGGATAGGATTTTCTTTTGAGTATGGAAGGAGAATTTTATTTATGGTTATTAATGGTAAAGTAGTTTCTATTAAGGAGTATGCCAGAGATGGTAGACCATACTGGTTTGTTATCATAAGGTACAGGTGTAATGTAAATGGTAAAACCAGACAAAAAATCATTACCAGTGATATTCCAGTTAAAGGTCATAACAAAAACAAGGCAAAAGCTTGGAGGGATGAAATAGCTGATAAGTACAAACAGCACGAGAAAAACAAGGTAGATGCCAGTAAAAATGCTTTATTTATAGATTTTGTGGATAAATGGCTTGAAACCATAAGGGTCACAGGTGTAATCCAAGACACTACACACGATACTTATAAGGGTAATGTAAGTAAACATATCAAACCTTACTTTGAAGGATTTGGATTGACCGTTATGGACATTGAACCAATACATATTCAAGATTTTGTTGATTACCTTCTAGGTGATAAGAAATTAGGTAAGAACACAGTTAGGCATGTCATATCTGTATTATCTGGATGCCTTGAAAGTGCAGTCAATAAAAACATAATTGCTTTCAACCCAGCCAAAAGGATTATTAGACCTAAGAAAGTGAAGTTCACAGGTGCAAGACCCTTGAATGAAAATGAAATAAAAGAAGTAATTGAAATGTTCAAAGGAGACCCAATGGAAACAGCTGTGTTGGTTACAGTATTCTATGGTTTAAGACGCAGTGAGATACGTGGGTTAAGATGGAGAGCTATTGATTTTGACAAAAATACCATCAGCATTGAACATTCCATTGTAAGGGTTCAAGGTAAAACGCATTATAAGGATGTTTTGAAAACAGACAGTAGTTATGCCGTGTTACCAATGCCAGAGTATATAAAGGCTCATTTGTTGAATTTGAAGGCAAGACAACAGGAACATAAGTTGTTACAGCCCAATGATTATGTTGACAATGATTATGTTTGTACTGACATTAATGGTAGTCTGTTGACCCAAGACTACTTTTCAAACCATTTTGGTCTGGTGATGAGAAAAAATGGATATAAGGGTGTAAGATTCCATGACCTTAGACATTCGGCAGGTAATTACTTAAAATCACTTGGTGTTCATGGTAAGGACATTCAAGTATGGTTGCGTCACGCCAGTTACCAAACCACCTTTGACTTGTATCTGAAATCGGATATGAAGGATAAAGAATTTGTGAGTGATAAACTAGGTATTAAATATGGAGGATTTGGTCTTAATGAGTGAGTGTGTACAAAAGTGTGTACATTTTCCATTTGCCTCCTATAAAAGTAAAATACTGACTTTCAGTCAGTAGAAGAAAGTCAGTATTTATCGTGCTGCAATTGACAGGACTTGAACCTGCACGGGCTATGCCCACAAGATCCTTAGTCTTGCGCGTATACCACTTCCGCCACAATTGCATCTTTCACAAAACCTATAATACACCAAACCAAATTAAATGTCAAGAAAAATTTTTGTTGTGCGTAACAAGATTGTAATGTGTTTTGCGGAACTTGTTTGGGAAACCTACGTCTAAGATTATGTAAGCGAAATTAGTTGAACTGTCAAAATAAAAAGGAGAGATTTATATGAAAAAGAACTTGAAAAAAATCGGAGCGGCTGCGTTGGCTACTACATTGGCATTTGCGGCAGTTCCTGTCGCAACCAATGCCATGTTGTCCCTTGACCTAAATGAAGTTTTTGAAATGGGCGTGTTAGAAGCTTTACCAGAGTTCGGAAGCTTTAGGGGTAGTGTGGTAGAAATCACCGAAGACACGGTGAGAGTGCAGAGGGCAGAAAGTACCGTGGTTTTCCAGAAGAATGAATTTACCCATATTTTGGGTGACGTTGCTGTGGGCGGTGAGGTTACGGGCTTTTGGAGTACGAGGGGCATTATGACGATGCAATACCCACCCCACCATAATGCACGTCTAATCGCCAGTAATGAAGCTGGTGACGTGGTGCTTGACCGCTTCTACTCTGACGGTTATATATTTGTAGGTTCAGATAGCAATATTGCCCTGAATTTTAGTGACGAGACCCCGATTTTATTGGAAGACGGTCAAAATGTGCGTGAAATTTTAGAAGAAGGTCAGACTTTAGAAAGCTTTTTGGAGGGTCGTTTGATTGCTGTCACACATAGCTTGCTAAATAGAATGATGCCAGGTGGTACAATTCCATCAGACCCAAGTCTTTCCGTAACCGTGTTATTTGAAACACCAGTACACCCAATTGGTGACATTGGTTTCGATGACTTTGTAATGCAGACCCCAGAATACACTTACATTGAAGGTGTTGTAATTGCAATTTACGAAAATTGGGATGGCGGTTTGACTTTTGCAACAAGGAGCGAAAATGGCACAACAACCCATTTCATCAAAGACCACCTAACTTTTGTAAAAGGTTACGAAATTGCCGTTGGCGATACAATTCAAGGTTTTTTTGACACAAGTTCGCCAGTTCCTGCGGTTTATCCTGCCCAGCACGTGGCTCGTGTAATCGTAAACAAATCTGATGATACTGTTGTTGGCAACACTACAATAATCAATGCTGATAAAGAGTTTATCTCAACTATCACCGAGGGTATTCCCGTGCATTTTGCTGGTGGCAACAATGTGCATGAGGTGCTAGAAGAAGGGCAAATTTTTGAGGAGGTTCTGGACAACCGCACTTTGGTTGTCACCCATGACGAGGAAGGTAATTTACTTTCTGTGGTTGTGCTTTATGTGCGTGCCGTTACACTGCCAGGTATGGGCTTAGACTTGGGATTAGACCATGGCTTTGGTCTAGGTCTGGTAGGAGATGTTGTTTTTGGCGACAACCCAATTTCTGTAGAGGACACCGTAATTGATGCCCAATGGCAAGAAATTGACGGCGAATATTACGTCCCCCTTCGTGCTATAGTAGAAGCCCTTGACCCCAACCACACTATACTTTGGGACAATGAAGCCCGTGCCGTGCTTTTGAACAACGGTGTAAATGACATTACCGTAACCATTGGCTCTGCCACTGTTAAGGTTGGCGAAATCACCATCGAAATGGCAGCCCCAGCCATCTTGATTGATGGATTTACCTATGTGCCGTTCCGCTTCTTCAACACCGCTTTTGGCGTAAACAACGCTTGGATGCACGCTGGTCAGGTGTTTATTGACAATCAAGAAATTATGCAGTAGTATGTGAAACATAATAAAAACAGGCGACCCCAAAAATGGTACCTTTGGCTGGGCTTAACTTGCTCCCAGCAATTTCGTCAAAATCCCCAGCGAATTTTATTTATTGAACAAGCATTTTGGCTTGTCTTTAACCCAAAACCTTAACAATATATGTCCAAAACACTATTTTGAAAAATAATTCTATAGCTAAACAAAAACAGGGACAAGTTGTAAAAATTCGCTCCCTGTTTTTGTATTTTGTGTTTATTTGTGGTGCAAACTATTCTGCTTTTCTATACAGTAGCCATGATTTTATCGTTAGGAATACATAAGCAAGGAAAATAACCAGCCCTATGCTCGTTGAAAATCCTCTCATAATAGCAAAGGGTGTTTCAAAAATAAATGCTATCCAAAATGCAGAACCGCTCAACTCCCATAATCCTGGGGTAAGGTATAGTTCTCTTGGGCTAATGAAGGCTTCCAGCCCCAATGTTCCTTGCGTATACGAAATAATAACGAAAGGAAACCACACAAAAAGCATTGTCAACATCATATTAGATAGCCGTTTATATCGCCCTGCCCGTGATGTATCATCCGAAAAAATATCTTCACCATTACAGTCGCCAATCTGTTTGAAATACTGATTGCCACTATTTTTTGTGCCTGAGATGTGTTGCCACCCACCATCTGCAAACAAAGAGCGATATTCTAAAAAGTCATGTTGGTTCTTGAAATGTCTGTAGTCGATTTTGATATTTGCCTGTTCAGGAGTTGCTGATTCGAAAACGTACCCAAGCCATTGTTTTTTCAGTCGCCAACCCTGTGTCGCCATCTGTTCAAGCCACTTTTCTTCTTTTTGAAAATTTATAAAGAACTTGAATTTTCTCATTTTGCATCACTCCTATTTAGTATTTGCTCGGTTGCATTAAGCATATGGGTCATTCGCTGATAATCGGCACGTAATATTTGTTCGCCAACCTGTGAAATAGCATATACTTTTCGTCTGGCATCATCACTTGGGACAGATATGATAAACCCCTTTTTCAGAAGGTTTTCGATAGCCCCATAAAGTGTTCCCGCTGCCAATCTGACTTGACCTCCACTAAGTTCCTCAACCTTTTGCATAAGAACATATCCGTGAATTGGCTCTGTTAATGCCAACAGGATATAGTAAACTGTTTCTGTTAGCGGAAGATTTTTGTCTCTCCTCATAATCGACCTCCTTATTGTAAAGTGCAAATATACAGTATGACTATATATTTATTATATACAGTTGAACTGTATATGTCAAGAGTTTTTTGTTGATTCCAGGAATCTTTTCAATAATGATTTGGAACACATTTTATAAACAAAAAGGCAAGGTGTGCGGAAACACTCCCTGCCTTTCGGGTTATACTTGGTTGTGGTGCATACGATTTGGTTTCTTCGTATTCACAATTTATTTCATTGTGTTTTGGTCACGTATTAAAATCCAATTGTCATCCACCTTGACAAAAAGTAGGCTCAAAAGATACTTCATTTCATAAGGTTTGCCGAACTCGTCCAAGTCATGGTAAATCACGTCAAGCAAGGCGTAACCCATGTCATCATTAGCGAATATGTCCATGACTTTGGTGTCCATGTGCCAGTCCGTGTCTGCAAACCAATCTCCGTGGAAGCTAACAATATCCTCGTAGCCTTCAATCATATTTCCGTTAGGTAAAATGATTATACAGTGGTGGTCTGGGTGCAAATATTGGGAAAAACCCTGTAAATCTCTATTCGCTATTGTTTTTAGGTGGTTTTGCACAGCATTTTCAAAACAACTCATAGTTTGCCTCCTATTTCTTTTTGAACAATTTTTCGTTTCCTCGCTTAAAATTACCCGTTACTTTCGCCATAATCAACTGGGCATCCTTGCCCTCGGCATTTTGATTTTTCTGATAAAATCCTCCGCTTTTTTGCCACTTAAAATAGTAACTTGCTTGCCTTCGTAAGAAATAAACACCTTACCGTCTTTGTTGGTCTTGTATGTAAAAATTTCTTCATCCAAAACGCCACGTTTGTCTATATTGCTCATTCAAAACCTCCACTACTCTAAATAATCCACACAAACCCTGTCCCTAGTCACGGAAGCGACGAAAGCAGCCACCCTCTGATGTTCGGGATGTGCTTGATATACCGCAAGGGCTTCCTCGTCCCTCAGAAGGCTGTTTAGCACAATATTTCTAGTGCTGGACGGTAATTGGTCGATAAAAACCCTAATTTCCACCAAACCATCAATATGATTGATAAGTGACTCCAACTCAGACTTAACCTTTAGGGCATTTTCTCTGTTCTGTTCATCCGTGAAACCTTCTTTGAAATTCCAAGCAACAATATGTCTTAACATTGGACTTCCTCCTATAATATGAATTTATTGATGACTTCCGCAACAGCACCCTGCTCGGCGGTTTTTTCTGTTATGTGGTTTGCGATTTCTTTCAGCTCATCAACACTATTGGCGACGGCGACCCCCATGCCAGCGGTTTCAATCATTGTCAGGTCATTGTAATTGTCGCCCATGGCAATGGTTTGGCTTATGTCGATGCCCAATTTGTCGCAAAGCCAACCAAGAGCAACCCCCTTGCTGGCTTTTGGCGAGCCGATTTCCAGCAAATATTCCGATGAGAAAAAAATTTCGGCATCATCACCAAGCTCTGCCATAAGCTCCTTACGGAAAACCTCCAAAGGCTCACGCCAGCCGATAAAAACCACCTTTACAACACGTCCGCTTTCTTCCGTATCCTTTTGGATGTTATCAACAAATCGAATTTCCGTTTGGGATATTTTTGAGTAATTTTCGGCAGTCTTGCTTCCGTGTTCTGTTGCGATATTGTCAGGGTCATTATAAACAAAAACCTCAATTTCATCTTTACGGCAACGGCTTTTGAACAACCTAATTGCCCTCATAGCCACATCAAACGGTGTATGTTCTTCGTGGACGACCGCTTCTTGCTCAACACTATACACCGTTCCACCGTTGAAGCTGATTATGTAAGCATTTTCTGTGGGTAGCCCCAAATCGTCATGTAGCTTTCGTAAGCTTTTATGAGAACGCCCAGAACACAGCACAAAAGTGAAGCCCTTCTCCACGGCAGAAGTTATCGCCTTATAGTTGTCTGGGTGAATTACCAAATCCTCACCCATGAGAGTGCCGTCAACATCGCTCACAATTAATTTATACACAAAATCACCCCATATTTTTATCTCATTATCTAGCTTAATTATGCACCACGACCCCGAATTCGTCAACAACTTTTTTCTTGACAAGCCTACCCTGCGAGTGTATAATATACACAATCCCGCAAAATTTGTGGGTTGGCTAATGTGTTTGTGAAGCAGACACTAAAAGAACACGCTGGACGGTGCATACCGCCAAAGTAAAGCCATCCAGCGTGCCTGCAAGCCAAAAGGCTCAGTGACAATCTTACCTTACTTGAGCCTTATTTGTCAAGCCCTAAAAGGCGAAGGAGGATATATTTATGGGTGAGAAAGAAAATCAGTCAAATGAAAGTAGAAAGCCTGTAAAATCAGCAGAAGTGGCGAAGAAAGCAACATTGCCAACTAAATTGATTATTCGGGTTGCTGTAATTGTTGCGGTTGCCACAATTGCCATAACTGCAATAATATTTCTAGGTAACACAACAACCCGAAACCTAATCCAAAGACAAGCCCATTTCACAGAGACCATCATAACTGGCTTTCGTGAGGCTTCCAACCTGATTACAATGAATGTAGATTTAGAACATTCGGTTCAATTAGCCGAAAGAAGTGGCTTTTTGTGGCTAGGAACAAGAGAACAAACCATAACATTTGTCGGCAATGGACTGTTTACAACCGATTTAAGCAACTTTACCGAGGACGACATTATTATCGACAGCTTTAGGGAAAGGGTGTGGGTTACAATCCAAAGACCCACATTTTACGGGATTATCTTGGAATGGAACAACACTGTCATCAATGATGTAACCCACGACTTTTCTCTTGGGGCGAAATTGAGCTTAATCCAGCAGAGAGCAATGAGCTGATGCGTCAAGCAGAAATTGAAATGGAACTTTTGGCATTACAAAACTTAACTATTCAAGCCTACGAATATACAGAAAGGGCGGTTGCGGATTTGATAAACACGGTTTTATCCGCCGCTGGTATCGGGGGTTACAACGTACATATTCTTTGGAGATAAATAAAATAATCCCGCCATTACTGATGGCGGGATTATTTTATTTGAGTTTAGTTGCAAGGCTAACCGCTGCCATTATAGGAAGCCCAGGTCTTGCTGCTTGGTTAAAATCACCCACGAAAAATAAGTCTTTATGGGGATAGTAAAATGCAAACGACCCTGTAGCACCTGTATGCCCCAGCAATTCGCCTTTGCCCATGAAAAGCGTGCGGGCAACACCCAGAGGTATCCTCATAAATCCGCCACCATACCACGCTCCGCCCATGGTAATTTGTAATTTGCCGTATTTCGTTAAATCCTTAAAATTACTTTTAGGAAAGAATGTCCCGCCGAAAAACGCTTTTAAGAATACCATCAATTCACGGGCAGTCGTCATGCCGTCACCACTTCCGCTTGCCGAAATCATGGCATTGGGGCGGTGCAGGGAATTTTCTTTATGGTATATATTTGTGACAAAATTATCTTTGCTGGTGGGCAGATAGGTTTTTGAAAGACCTAGTGGCTTAAAAATCCACTCGTCACAGACTGTAGCCAAGGGTTTTTCTGTGATATTTTCAATCACTTTGCCGAGTATGCAAAAATTTGTGTCAGAATAATGAGTTTTTTCACCAATGTTAAAATGGGACTTGTCATCTTTGATGCTTGCCAATTTTTCTTCAAAAGACAAAAGTAAGTCACCTTCTACAAAAACTTTTTTATCACGTCCGCCCGCAAGCCAGTCAGGTATCCCGCTGGTTTGGAACAGCAGATGGGATATTGTTAATTTGCTTGACAAAGCTGGTTTGGTAATGTATTTGCTTATCAAATCATCAAGAGAAAGCTTGCCCCTACCCTCCAAAATCATAATGCAGGTTGTGACAAACAGCTTGCCAACACTTGCCGTAAACATAGGTGAATTTATATCCCTGCCACCATGCCCAAAGTCCACAGAAAAGTCACCCTTTTTGCTTTCTGCTAGAATAACCGCTTCATAAATATCCTTTGTACTTGTAGCCTTGTGAAAAACCTTTTCGATAATTTGTGCATTGTCCATATATGAAACCTCCCCAGACTATTTCTTACGCTTTCCGAAGAAGCCCTTTTTACCATTATCTAGGTTATCCACATCGTCCCCTGTTTCCCCAGCAAATTGACGCAACAGGTCTTTTTGCTCATCGGTTAAACTTTTTGGTACGACTAATTTTAGGGTTATCAACAAATCCCCACTTCTGTTGGGTGCGTTAATTAGGGGCATCCCCTTGCCTTTTAACGTGACCACTGTTTCAGGTTGTGTGCCTGCTTGGATTGTGTGCTTTTCTTCGCCATATGGGGTTTCGAGGGTCAACTCTGCCCCTAATGCAGCTTGGGCGAAGCTGATGTTTTTCTCCATAAAAAGATGGTTGCCTTTGCGTTTGAAAAGTTTGTGCTGGCTTACCATAATCCGTACATACAAATCACCACGGGGTGCGCCAATTTCGCCAGCCTCCCCTTGCCCAGAGTATTTGATGTGTTGTCCGTTTTCGATGCCCTTTGGCACTTTAACAACGATTGTGCGTGGCTTGGAAACCTTACCACGCCCCCCGCATGGCGGGCATTTTTCACGGATAATTTTACCTGTGCCACGGCAGGTTTTACAGGCGTTGGTTGTTTGCATATAACCGAGAATTGTTTGTACGGTTTGCGTAACCTGCCCAGTTCCGCCACAGCCACTACAGTTTTCTGCCACAGTGCCTGCCTTTGCTCCGCTCCCCTTACAACTGTCACAAGTGTCTTTGATGGATATTTCAATATCTTTTTCTGCACCTTTAACTGTATCCATAAAGTCTACGGTTATCGTAGCTTCCACGTCATTTCCACGGGCAGGTCCACGGCGACCGCCACCACGACCGCCAAAACCACCAAAGTTGCCAGCCATGCCCCGCAAAATTTCTTCCAAGTCGTCAAAACCACCACCACCGAAGCCACCGCCATGACCGCCACCACCTTGAGGAGCGTGACCAAAACGGTCATATCTGGCACGCTTATCGGTATCACTTAGGGTTTCATAAGCTTCACTAACCTGACTAAACTTTTCGGCGGCGGTGTTATCCCCTGGGTTGTTGTCAGGATGGTACTTTTTTACAGCCGCACGATATGCTTTTTTTATCTCGTCATCATTTGCACTTTTGGAAACCCCCAAAAGTTCGTAATAATCTTGCTTTGCCATTTCCTATTCCCCTTCACTTTCTCTATACTATTGATTGTTTTTCATACTCTATCAAGTTTCCGTCTGGCTTGTTCTAGGATTTGCTTTTTGCTCCTAAAATCCGTTGGCATTATCGGGTTATTAACTTCTCTTGCTCTCATATATATTGTGATGTCGACTTTTTCATCGTACCCATATTTAGAAAAATCTGTTATATCGAAATCTCCTGATATATTTCTTCTATTCGTGTCCAATACATAACCAAAGGGAAGCCAAGATATTTCTGATACAGCTCGTATTTGCCCCGTATCATATCCGATAGCCGACAAAGGGAATAACCTTATAACGCTACCGATATTGTAGTACATTGAAATTCCATAACCATCTTCAAGTCCCTTGCTTTCTTTATGCAACAGCAATTTTCGTATATTTGCATTTTCAGAAAACGCATTATTGTTTAGAGAACAAAACATTGCCAGAACTGCCTTAAAAATCCTTTGTGGATATATTTCTGTAGCATAAACTGAAAATAGGTCATCTTGGGAGAAGCCATAATTTTTAATGCAATTGTATAGTTTCAATGCAAAATCGGCATAATCCACAACATACCAACTACCGAGATTATTGTTGCATTGTTCGCATAAAGTGTATCCTCCGTTACCACCTTGTTGCTGAGCCTTATATTTCATCCCATCAAAATTCCATGGAACACTTTCTTTTGTGGCTACATCGATTATATTGTACATCTTAATATTATCTTTATTAAATACCGATTTAGGTGGCAAATGCTCAAATGTTAACTTCTTCATTTCTCCGCAAACATGACAAATGCCTTCCACTTTCTTTCTGCCTATATAATATCAACTCCTAAAACGTCAACGGTTTATAACATTACACAACTCATTAATCATTGTAGTTATGTATCGCACGGCTAGGGCAATCCCTCACCCTACGAGACTTTATTCCGCATATATAGCCAACCACAAATGACAGCAGTTAGCGGTATTGTCAAAAACATCCCGAAACTACCCACCAATGCCCGCAAAAACTCTAAAATTATAAGCTCCATGTTAAAAAGTTCTAGTAATGTGGTTGTGGACGCTGTAATCAGTATTATCAAAGGCAACGCAGAGCCGATATAAGCCAAAATTAAGGTATTTAGCATTGTTCCCAGAATGTCCTTGCCGATTTCCAGCCCCGACTTGAAAATGCTGGCAAAACTTGCATCACTATTGGCTTTTCGCACTTCCCAAAGGGATGATGAAATGGACATTGCCACGTCCATTATAGCACCTGTAGAGCCGATTATAACCCCCGCAAAAATCACCGCACGGATATTTATTGGCTCGGTGGTGGGGATGAGTAGCAAATTGCGTGTTTCGTGGTCAATAAGCCCCGTCAGCCCCATAATTATGTCCATGCTGAACATTAAGATGCCAGCCAAAAGCACCCCGCCCAAACAACCAAGCATAGCGGAAACTGCCTTTTTGTTCGCTCCAATCACGATTAACAGAGTAGACACAATGGAATACAAACTTATAACCGCTGCCGTGACATAAATGTTCATACCCGATAAAATTGCAGGGATAAGCACCAGAAAAATCGCCATGCAAACATTGGCAAGGGCAATGATGGAGTTAAGACCTTTTAATTTGCCAAACACCACCATCAGCACAAAAAACACAATACCAAGAATTACTATGTAATTGGTGCGTACATAATCCATAAACCAAAAAACGTCATGGAAGGTGTCGTGTACAAGCAAAATTCTGTCCCCAACACTTATTTCGACTATTCTGCCATAGGTTATGCTTTGTTCTGCCTGTACAGTTTCACCAGCCCTGTTCCCGCTGGTAATTTCGGCATCAAAGATAACAATGGTATCCACAATAACAAAGTCGAAGCCGAAAAGCTCCGCCATGTCCTGTCTATCCACAATCTCCCGCACCGTGGCAGAATACACAGGCATAGGCTCAAATTCTGAAACAAACATGCCCTCGGAAGCTATCCTGTTACCAAAAAACAAAAATAAAGCAGATAACACAAGCACAACAATATAAAACCATCTATCAAAGCTTTTCATAATCACCCTTAGTTAGACCGAATAAGATTTTATCATGGTACACCCCACCAGAATACACCATTTGCTGGTTTCTGGGTTCATAAACATTACTTTATGTCGAACGCATAAATATTGTTTGCATCACGCCCCATGTAGCAAGCCCTTCATCAATCTTAGTAAATCCATACTTTTCATAAAGATTAACATGGTCACTAACAAGATATATATTCTTAAATCCGACTGTCTTGGCATATTTGGCAACGTGAACGCACAGCTTCTCGCTAATTCTTTTGCCTCTGAATTGCTCGTCTACAAACAGGAAGCTGATGTAAGGGGTGTAAGTGACATTGGGGATGCAATCTTTTTTGGATAAAGTACAATATCCTACAATATTGTTGTCCAACAAAGCGACAAACACCCTTTCCCAATCCGAAAAGCCCTGATTTTTCATTGTTTTAGAGAGTATAACCCCTGCTTTCCATGGGCAGTTTTCAGCGTAGTCGGCAACTTTATCCCATAACAAATCGTTGTAGGCCAATGTTTTAATGTCTATCAGTAATTATACCCCCTACTATACATGGCAAAAAGGGCGGAAGGTTTCCGCCCCTACATCCCTGTGCCTATTCGTCGTCTTTCTTTTCTTCATACTCGCCTTCAAAACTACCGTCATCGTTTACTGTGCCTGCTTCTGGACCAGCGTCTCCAGCAGCTTGGTAAACTTTGGAAGCTACCTCGTGCATGACTTTTGTTAGAGCTTCAATTTCGACCTTTAGGGTGTCGGCATCGTCTTTTGACATGGTTTCGGTGTTCATGCCGTCGTTTAGGGATTTTAGTTTACCAAGTGCCGCATCAAGTCCTGCCTTGTCCTCATCGGTGATGATTTCTGTATGGTCGGTCATAAGTTTTTCGGTTTGGAAAATTAGGCTGTCAGCTTCGTTTTTGGTGTCGATGATTTCCTTGCGTTCCTTGTCCGCTTCTTCAAACTGGGCGGCTTCGTCTACGGCTTTTTTAATATCTTCTTCGCTCATTTTGGTGGATGCTGTAATGGTTATTTTCTGCTCCTTGCCAGTACCCAAGTCCTTAGCGGACACATTTACAATGCCGTTTGCATCAATGTTAAAACTAACTTCGATTTGTGGCACACCACGGGGGGCTGGCAAAATGCCGTCAAGTCTAAATTCACCAAGCTTTTTGTTGTCCCTTGCAAATTGGCGTTCGCCCTGCACAATTACGATGTCTACAGCGGTTTGGTTGTCCGCCGCCGTTGAAAACACTTGGCTGTGGGTTTTGGGGATGGACGTGTTACGGTCAATTAGCTTGGTTGCTACACCGCCAAGGGTTTCAATTCCTAAGGATAGCGGGGTAACGTCAACAAGTATCAAATCTTTTAACGCATCGTCGCCAGACAGTTTGCCGCCTTGGATTGCCGCACCAATGGCAACACATTCATCGGGGTTGATGCCCTTGAAAGGCTCGTGTCCCGTAATGTTTTTAACCGCATCTTGAATGGCGGGGATACGAGTGCTTCCGCCCACCAACAAAACTCTGGTAAGCTGAGAAGCGGAAATTCCAGCGTCCTTTAGTGCCGAGTGAACAGGGTCAATGGTTTGTTGCACCAAATCAGCACTTAATTCGTTAAATTTGGCACGGGTCAGTTTAACATCCAAGTGCTTTGGACCATCTTGGTTGGCAGTGATAAACGGAATGTTAATGTCCGTTTGGGTAACGGTGGAAAGTTCCTTCTTTGCCTTTTCTGCTTCCACCTTAACACGTTGCATCGCCGCCTTGTCCTTGCTTAGGTCGATGCCCTCAGTGCTTTTGAACTCTTTAACCAGAAAGTCGATTATACGCTCATCAAAATCGTCACCGCCAAGGTGGTTTACGCCGTTTGTGGATAAAACTTCCACAACGCCATCACCAATGTCGATAACAGATACGTCAAATGTACCACCGCCAAGGTCATAAACAAGAATTTTTTCACTTTTTTCCGTGTCAAGACCATAGGCAAGAGATGCAGATGTTGGCTCGTTTATAATACGCTCCACTTCAAAGCCTGCAATACGACCAGCGTCCACTGTGGCTTGGCGTTCATCGTCGCCAAAGTAGGCAGGCACTGTAATAACCGCCTTTGTAACTTCTCCGCCCAAATACGCTTCCGCATCAGCTTTTAGCTTTTGCAAAATCATGGCAGAAACTTCTTGGGGATTATACTGCTTGCCTTCAATTGTCACTTTTTCTTTTGTACCCATCAAACGCTTAATGGACATAACTGTGTTTTCGGGGTTTGTGATGGCTTGGCGTTTTGCCGCTTCACCCACCAAGCGCTCGCCACTCTTGGTAAAACCTACGATAGAAGGGGTTGTGCGCCCACCCTCGCTGTTAGGGATAACAACGGGCTTTCCGCCCTCCATAACCGCTACACATGAATTTGTTGTACCTAAATCAATTCCGATAATTTTTGACATATTTTTTATTCCTCCTAAATTTTATTTTACAGCGTAAGTTAAATTTACAAATTTACTGCCAACAAATTACTAAGTTATTACATCTCGTGCAAACCATGGTTGTCGTTGGAGCTTAAAAATGTCGCCAGCCTATCCATTTGCCGAAGTGCTTCGTCCTTTGTGCGGTATGTGGCAATGGTGTAAACGTCATCGCCACTTTCGTTGCCTAAATGCACATCAATATCTACATCTCCAGTGCCATTTCCACGTCTATCGGTCTGTTCGCCGACCTCGATAAGGCTTATATATCGTGCAGATACGATAAACTGCTTGTTTTGACTTTTAATTAACTTCATATTACCCCCCTTAATTAGCCACGACCACCACTGAATGACGGATAACCGCACCCTTGTAGATATAGCCCGTTTGCAATTCTTCGGCTATTTCCTGTACACCTAGATTTTCATCCTCGATTGTGCTAACTGCATTGTGGAATTTTGTATCAAAGGTTTCACCAACAGCAGGGATTTTTGTGATGCCCATATTTTCAAACATGGAGTTTAACTGCCCCTGTATCATTAACACACCTTTGACAAAATTATCACCATGGTCAGCGTTTTTAACGGCAAGGGCAAAATTGTCCATAATGGGCAAAAGTTCAGTGGCAAATGTTATAATACCTCTATCATACATACTTGCCTTTTCTTTCTCGCTTCGCTTGCGGAAATTTTCATAATCCGCCGTGGTTTCTTTTAGCTTGTTTACAAGCTGTGCCACAAAATCCTCTGCTTGTTGCACGGCATCTTGCTGGTTTTCTTCCCCTTCAAAATCCTGTTCGTTTTCAATGTTTTCGTTGTCTTTGTCCATTATATCCTCCATCATTTCAGCCCCAATGTGGCAAGTGCCGTCTGCAAAACCGACATAACCTGTGCATAATCCATTCTTGTTGGTCCTATAATTGCAATGTTACCGCAAAATTGCTGGTCTATGCTAATTTTGGCACGTATCACAGAGCAGTTTTGCAAAATTTGCTCTTGGTTTTCTGCTCCAATTGTTATGTGGATTTTATCCCCAGTTAAGCCACCTGACAGCAGTGCTAAAAGTTCGTCTTTTTCCTCTAAAATACCCATAATCGCCCTTGCCTTTTCTAAGTCGGCAAATTCGGGAAATTCTAAGATGTTCTTAATGCCCACGGTGTGAACCTGCTGGGGTTCGCCCGTACCAAGGGCGTTATAAATAGCCTCCAGCAAGGGGTCAACCATGGCGGTATCAAGCCCCTCTTGCCCAAATTGATGACGCATCATGGAAATGTATAAAACATTGCCAAGTTCGCCAACACCCACACCGCCAAGGGTTCGGGACATTACCTTAGAGATTTTTGCCACAAGTGCAGGGCTTGCAGACATCGGTAAAACCACCGTGCAATTACGCACCTCATTTTCTGCCGTTACAATAACCATTGCAACCACCGCCCCGTCCACAGGGACAAGCTGAATATGTTTAATGATATGCTGTTTTGCCGTCTGCTGGGTTGCCACCGTGGTGTAATTGGTGATATAAGAAATCGCCCTTGCCATCTCCTGCATCAGGCTTTCCATGCGTCCCATTTCCTGTTGCAGGGCTTGTACAATTAAAGCTTGTTGCTCCGTCGTCAGTTTACGACGCTTCATTACTTGGTCCACGTACAGACGATAACCCTTGTCGGACGGAATACGACCCGAAGAAGCGTGAGGGGCAACTACATAACCCATTTCTTCCAAGTCGCTCATCTCATTACGAATGGTGGCGGAGCTTAGTCCAAAATCATATTTTTTGGCGATTGTGCGGGAAGCAATAGGCTCGGCAGTGACAATATAATCTTTTATAATTGCCGCCAAAATTTTCATTTTTCTGTCATTTAAGCCCAAATAAGCACCTCCTAGCAACATTTTAGACCTAAGTAACTTTATTGTTAGCAGTCAAGGTCAATGAGTGCTAACAATAGGTATAATATCACGCCCAAAATCATTTGTCAAGAACATTTTTTCAAAAAATCAAAATTTTTTTATGATGACGCACACTTATTAAAAAACTTCACAAAAAGTTCTTGACAAAACATTTTTCTTTTGGTAGAATCTATTTTAGTGATTATGTAGGGGTATGGTCAAGTGGCATGACAGAGGTCTCCAAAACCTTTAGTGGGAGTTCGATTCTCTCTACCCCTGTAAATAGCATCCCCCTGCAAGGTCAGCCTTTGCAGGGGGATTATTTATTCATCATTTTTATCCTCTGGCTTGTCTTTTGGGCGGTTTGGAAAGTCTATCTCATCCAGATGATTTCTTAGTTGGTCGAAAATTGCTTTTTCCATGGCTTTTAGGTTGCGTTGGTGAAGTTTTTTGGTGTCAAAATACCACAAGGCAAATACCACCAGAAAAAATGAGAGTATGAATTGTTGAAGTAGAAAGAAAGGAAGTTCTGTAAAGGGGCTGGCGGAAACGCCCAGAAAATTCCCTAAAGTGCTTAAAGATATGGATGCGATTGTGAAGGCTATAAGAATGAAAAGGGATATAAAAAACACCCTAAACCAACGCCTGCGTACAAGAAAACGGCTGATGGACATGGCATTTAGCCCCCAGCGACCCACATCTGCCGTTACGTGCATGAAGAATATTAGTGTAACCATGATATAGATTGGGATGCCCATGAGAAATGTGCCACCTGTCAGGAAAAGCAACCCCATTATAATGGCTGAAACAATGGCTGTGGTGGCGAGCATTGCAGGGAAGCGTGGCATGACCATGTTAAACATATCGCTAAAATTAGGGGGCTTTTCTTCTAAATGGCAGGCGGTAAGATATATTGTTGCCCCTACCATAAGCGGTAAAAAGGCAATTCCTATACCCATGTGTATCATTGCATACATGGTAGCATCACCGCTGATGGCTGACATAATGTCTGCCGTTTGGATGTTGCCACCGCTCAAATAATATTGCCATAAAGTTTGGAAGTTTGCGAAGGCTTCTACATACCTTTCTGGCAAAAACATACGAAAGATAAAAACTGGCAAAAATGCCAAAACAGTCATAACAGCAAGGAATTTAGCTGACTTAAAATATAGTGAAAAAGCCTGCCCAAAAATTACAAAGATACTTTTATGGGTTTTATCTTCAAGGTTTGGATTAGGTGGTGTGATATTTTCCATTTAATCTCCTAACATTTTACAAAATTAAGCTGACCAAAGGAAGTGTCAGCAGGGATAACACGGTGGTTACAAATACTGCCTTTGAAGCGTATTCCACTGCTGGTGCATTTTCTTTGGCACAAATGACAACCATAACAGCGGTTGGCATTGCCCCTAAGACGATAAGTGTGCCTAAAGCCAGTGGGTCACTGATAAAGTGGCGTAGTGCCAGCCATGTGATAGTCGGTACAGCGATTAGTTTTATCATTGCCAAAACAAGTACGGTTTTATCACCAACCAGCTTTTTTGGTGGTTGCTTAGCAATCATAGCACCCATTATCAGCATTGAAAGGGGTGTTGTCATATTACCTAAATGTTGTAAGGTGATTGAGATTGGGTCTGGAATTTGCCACCCAGTTAAAAAGATGCCAAGCCCTACAAAAGCAGCGATAAATGCAGTATTAGGGCGGAATTTGGTTTTTACTTCACTTTTCGACATTATGCCAGTTCCCAAAGAGAATAGCAACAAGTTAAAAGGTATTTGTGCAATGGCAGCGTAGAACAAAGCTTCGTAACCTAAAATTGCAACAATTATGGGAATACCCATAAAGCCTACATTCCCAAAAGCTACGGCAGAACCAAATGCCCCACGCTTTTCTTTAGGGAATTTTAACAGTCGTGCTACCAGAAAGCCAAATCCGCAAAACAACAAGATTTGTGTGGCGGTAAGCCCAAGAACCATTAAACCGCTACCTAAAAGTTGTGCAGAAAATTCCCTTTGCATACCCATGATAAGCATTGCGGGTAAGGTAATGTTTACCAAAATTTTTGACATACCACCCGAAATTTCGTCGTTGATAAGCCTTGTTTTTCGGGCTATCAAGCCAATCGCCATCATAATGCCCATTGGTATCAAATTTGTTAAAACAGTTTGAAACATTTTATGCCCCCCTATTAGGGTTTGCAAATCATTGTAACATATAAATATCAAAAAGTCAAGGTAAGGTGATAATATGCGGATTTTTATTACAGGTGGAAGCCGTGGAATTGGGAAGGCAATGGCTTTGCACTTTGCCCAGAAGGGGTATCGGGTAGCTGTTTGCAGTCGCTTCGGTGGGCTTGATGGTGTTTTGTCCCTTAACGGCGATGTGGGGGATTATGCCCAGTGTCAACATATGTTTGAGACGATTAATAAAGAATTTGGCGGATTGGATGTACTTATAAACAATGCCGCAATATCCCATGTCGGATATTTCGCCGACACAACCCCTGATACTTGGCACAATCTAATCAACACTAATTTAATGGGGGCTATAAATTGTAGCCATCTGGCGGTTAGGCAAATGCTTAGTCAAGGTTATGGAAAAATAGTCAACATTTCCTCTATTTGGGGTGGGGCGGGGGCAAGTTGCGAAGCTGTGTATTCTGCCACAAAAGGCGGGGTTGACACCTTTACAAAAGCCCTTGCAAAAGAGGTTGGTGGGGCAGGTATTGCCGTCAACGCCATAGCTTGTGGTGTTGTCGAGACCGAGATGAACGCGTTTCTTGACCCAGACGAAAAAACCGCCTTGATGGCAGAAATTCCTCTAGGGCGTTTTGCCCAGCCAGAAGAAATCGCCAAAGCGGTTGATTTTCTCTTGCACTCCAGTTATATCAATGGTCAGATAATTACCTTAGATGGCGGGATGCTGTAGGATTTATACGAGAACGAAGAAATTCTAATATTTTTCATTTGGATTGAATGCTCTCCCTTGTCATAAAGAATATGAAAAGCAATAACAATACCACTGCAACGGCTAACAGGACGAAGTTTATCCAAACACGGAAATTAGCCATAGGTATTTGGGTGTACGCCAGATGGCTTAGTACACGCAAAACGAAGATGGTGTTGTTTGTGGTTATCAATGTGCCTGTTAGTAAAAAGTTTGTGGGCTCTAACAAATAACCTTCGTGACGACGTGACTGTATAAAATTGCCTGCTATAGTTGACGCATCTGGTAGATTATCTGATGGTGTCAGCAAGCTATCAGTGCTGTCAAATCTAACATCATACCAATAAAATCTAAGCCTAAAACGGAGTTGGCAGGCATGACGATACCAAAGCGTTGGCGTGGCAAGATGACAAACTCCATCATAACCCAAAAAACCATGACCTTCTACCGTACCTCTTAAAGAACCAACTGGATAAGCCGAGAATATGCCCAAGGGTACTGTACCAAACCGCCACCGCCGATTTTGTGTCCTCTGGCAAGGGTTTGCATAAAAGCTTCATCGTAACGAAATCGTTTCGTCTAAAGTTTCTGGGTCGAAAAACACCACGAGAAAAAAATCAGCAAAACCTGCGGAATGGTTTAGGGTGTCCCACATGGTAAAAGCGTATGTAAAGTTGAGTTGGTTATAAAAGTCCGCCGGTAAAAGAGTTTGGGCGTAAGCATCCAAACCCAGAAGCCTCGCTCTACCAACTGCATAACGGATGTGTAAATAAATAATGGTAACTATATACAATTTCACACCACAATCTGGTAGGGGCTGGCATTGCCAGTCCTATGTCTGCTGGCGCTTTTGAGGTCTGGCACTATCGCCCGCTTTAATGGGATGGGCAATGCCAGCCCCTAACAATATTTGTGTAAAATTGTATATAGTCGCCTAAATTTATAGTTTATTTTATGTCACTCTCTTTCGGTTTTTTATGATTGTGCGACGGGGACTTGTGTTCTTAGGCGACGCAATTCACGTAGGATTACCAGTAAAGTAACGGTAAATGCAGTTAAATCCGCAACTGGAGCAGCAAGCCAAACCCCGTTAATATCCAAAAATTGTGGCAGGATGAAATATAACGGTACCAAGAACAAGCCTTGGCGCAACACCGACAACAAAACAGACATTTTTGCACGTCCCAAAGCCATAAAGAAGGTAGAGGCGTTCATTTGGAAGGCTGCTACAGGCATTGTCCACACTACAATCCTCATCCCGTTGACGCCAAGTGCAAGCACATCAGGGTCACTGGTAAACATACCCATAATTGGCTCGGTAAGTGTTACAAGGAAAATTAGCCCTATGACGCAAATACCAACCGCATACATGGCTGAGTAGAAATAGGTTTTTCGCACCCTTTCCATATTGCCCATGCCGTAATTGAAGCCCGTAATTGGTCCGCTTCCTTGGGCAATCCCAAAAACAGGCATGATAAACAAAGCCATAACCGCACCAACCGCACCAAAAGCACCAATGGCATGGTCGCCACCAAAAATCCGTAAAAAGTGATTGGCGATTATGGTAACGGCACTTCCCAAAATCTGCATTAAAAACGGTGCAACGCCAATGCTTGCAATCGCCAAAACATGTACTTTCTCTAAACGCATAAACTTGCGGCGCAAACGAATTGCAGGATTTCCTCGGAAATAATACATCATAACCCAAGCAGCAGAAATACCCTGTGCAAGCACCGTAGACCAACCTGCACCCGCAATGCCCATGTCAAAAGTAAAAATAAACAGCGGGTTTAGGAAAATATTTAGAATACCGCCCAAAAGTTGTGCAGACGCAAAACGCTTGGCATTGCCCGCCGCACGAATTGGATGGTTCATAGAAAAGCTGATAAAAGTGAAAACTATACCATATAGCTTGATGCTGGTATATGTATAAGCGAAAGGAAGGGTGGCTTCGGACGCACCAAAGGCGATTAACACAGGTTCAAGGAAAAACAGGGCAAGAACCCCCAGCACTACCGACAAAATCATGTTCAACAAAAAGGCATTGGCAAGAACCTTTTCGGCTCCGTCCCTGTCCCCTCTACCCAGTTTTATGGATATGTTGGCAGCAGAGCCAACACCTACCAAAAGGGCAAAGGCAGCCACAATCAAAGAAACTGGAGAAGCAAGGGCGACCCCCGACAAGGCATCTTCCCCCACGCCATAAATTTGTGCCACAAAATAGCGGTCCACAGCCACGTAAAGAGCTTGTACCAACATCCCGATAATTGTCGGGATGGAAAAAGACAGCACCAACTTGGGAATGTTAGCGGTTGCCATTTGTTTCTCTTTAGGTGTCATTTTTTCTAATCGTTCTTGGCTAATTTCCAAAATAAATCCTCCCCTGTTATGTTGTTAAGGGTTTTACCCACAATTACCCTTAATTGTAACATACAAAAACGGACAACGCAAGAAAGGATAATAAATTTTCTACATCGTTAAATGCACCATTGAGAAACTTGTAGCCAAATCAAATCCGTGTTATAATTCTACTTAAAATAATGCTACGAAACCGAAAGGGATTAAAAACATGGGTGTAACTGGTGCATCAATCAACGCCGCTGTCATTTTTGCTGGCGGGGGTTTAGGGTTGTTACTTAAAGGACGTATAAACGACCGCATATCGCAGACAACAATGAAAGCTCTCGGGTTATGTGTTTGTATTGTGGGCATTTCTTCCGCAATTGGCGGTGACATTCTTTTGATGGTAGTAGCCTTAGCCCTAGGTGCTATTGGAGGAGAACTCGCTAACATAGACGCAATACTTAACCGCCTTGGCATCTGGATGCAGGACAAGCTAGGCAAGAAAGGTGGCGAGTCCACATTTGCTCAAGGTTTTGTGGCGGCAACACTGCTGTTTTGTGTAGGTGCAATGGCTGTGGTTGGCTCTCTTAACAGCGGACTTACAGGCGACCACTCTGTTATACTAACAAAGTCTATTATTGATGGGGTTGCGGCGATGGCATTATCATCTACCCTCGGTTTTGGCGTACTCTTTTCTGCTCTTGCCGTCTTTCTATACCAAGGGTCAATTGAATTTTTTGCGGGATTTTTGCAGCCTTTTTTAACGGATGAAATGATAACCCAAATATCAGCCGTGGGTGGTGTTATGATATTAGGCATTGGAGTTAATTTGGTAATTGATGCAAAAATACGAGTGGCAAATTTATTGCCTGCTTTTGTTTTTGCTGTTTTATACTATATAATTATTTGGGGCTTATAAAGGTCTTGGTTAATATTCGGCTTGCAATTGCTAAATAAATTGGAAATCGGGCTATTCACCATCAAATTAAGACTGAACGCAATAAAACAACCATCCCTAGAGGTGCTACTACAAAAAAGGCTGTAATTTAGCCCAATACACGACCTAGCCCGTACTATTTTATGTTGACAAGCAATTTTCTCCAAAAAAACACATAGGATATTTTACAATCATTAATGACTTGGAGGAAATTTCCTATGACTAATCCAGTTGGTGCAACCCACCACCACATGCCAGCTCCTGGCAACGACATGATGATGATGTTTATGCTAATGATGATGATGAACCCCCATATGTTTGGCGGCGACAACATGATGTTGTTCCTTCTTATGATGATGATGGGCAGGTAGTTACAAGTTACAAATCAAAAAATCACCTCACAAGGGGTGATTTTTTGATTTGTATATTAATTTTATAAGTGGGGTCCGCTTACCACCGTAGTTCCACTTGGTATAATTGTGTTGGTGTAGGCGTTTATTAGGTGATAATATACCCAGTGTCCATCGCCTTTGGTGACGGTAAAAAAGTAGGCTGGTACACCCCGCCCGCCTGTACCCATGGCATAAACCAATCTCATCCCTGTAATGTCAATGCGTAGGTCTGTGGCATAGGTGGTGCGTATGTAAATTAGCAGGGCAAGCATTGCTTCATCTGGGGAGAAAATAGCTCCAGTGTCACCAATAAACCCAGAGTTTGTGGTGCGGGAGTAAAAGGCGGATACAATACCCGCTTCTGTTATCCGCACACGTATCTGGTTGTTAAACAGCAAATAACCTTCATGTTCATCAAAAAATGTTATCACATAATTGCCATTCCATGTTAAAAATGTAGAATTCCAAGCCATGGGCGTGCTTTCCAGCACTTGCTCTATAAAGGTATGTGCCAGTGCTTCTGCAGAAGCGGAATTTTTGGCAAACCCATACCTTGCATCCCCTAAAAGTAGTCCCTCGGGGATGGCAAATCCGATGTAACCCCCTCTGTTTTGGCGGGTCATGGTCTGCCCTGTGTAGTCGCAGTAATATTCTACAAAATTTGGAGCAATTTCCCTTCCAAATTCTATTTCACCGAAAAAGCGGGCGGCGATACCTTCTAAGTCATAGTCATAAAACCCTAAGTTAAGTTGCCTTCGTGGACGAAAATCTCTTGGGATTTCCGTGGAAACAGTGACCTGATTTCGGGCAAGTACTGCCACCACATTTTCTTCCCCATCGGCTGTCAGTGTATATCGCTCCCCTTCCATGAAAATTAAAACGGATAGTACAACAATGGCAACGGACAATAGCACTATCATTATATTTTTAACACGGCTAGTATCCATAGTCACTTGCCTCCACTTCAAAGAAATCTAGCATTAGACGGCGGTAAAAAACCACATCACGGTGAAGGATTTGTACCTGCAAGGGGTGCTTATCTAGAGTGACTACTACATCTGCAAGTGTATAGTCGAAATAAAAATGCCAGCGACCCGTAGTTGGGTCGTGATGGTAGCTTGCAAGAATAATTCCATTACCTAAATTATCTCGGCTTATAATGTCGAAAGCAATTAACAATGAGCTGGTAAAGTTGCCATAAACATTCGGGTTTGCACTAAGACCTGAGCTTGGCATCGCATTAAACTCCACAACGTGGTCGGGAAAAAAGCGGGCAACTCTTAGATTATCGCTAAATGTAAAAATTCCATTTATACTGGCTTGGTTAATGACGGCAGGGTTCGGAAATAAGAAGCCGATATGAGGATTAACCTCACTCAAAGACAAAGTACCAATGGGACTTTTATACTGAATTTCACCAGTTGGTGTGGTGTTCGTTTCTGCTTCATATGCCACATCCGCAAAAAGCTCTATAAAATCCCAATATAGGGCGGTGTTTTCTAAAACAAACATAAAATTGCCACTGGTTTGGCTTACGAAAACAAAATCAAACCCGCCTTGACGTGGAGATATATATAACTTCTCAAAATCATCAAAATGAGAGGACAAAAACCCAGGTCGCACACCGAAATTTTCCCTAAAAAAGGCGGATGGCATGGGGAAATTATATTGAATGGCAATTGTGTTACTTGCCAATACGACAGCACCATCTGCTACAAAGTTACCACGTTCTATTAATTGGCTGATAGCAGATGTGGACAATTGCCAACCCTTATGATTTGACAAACCAGCATATACAAACTGCTCCGCACCATCGACCCTAATATGCAGGCGTGCGGATGTAAGCATAAGCCCAGCGGAAGCTTCGTCCCAAGGGTTAATGCCCATGGCTGCCGTTCCCTCTGCAACAGTAACAAGGGCAGATGGTGGAAATTCTCCGAACCACAGCCGAACAACCAAAATAAGGCACGTAAGTGCCAACACCACCAAAATTATGTTTTTAATTGCACCAATAGTTCTGCCTTTATCCATATAACTATTATAGCATATATAATAGTGCTTGCCAAGCTTGGATTTTTGTGGTACAATTAAATTATTATAGAATATCTTTGCAAAGGAGCTGACTTTATGAGATTTACTTTTACTGGCAAAAATGTGGTTGTTTCCCAAGACATGAAAGACCGTGCGGAGCAGAAAATTGGGCGACTTTCTCGTCTTTTCCCCGAAGATGCCATGGTGCAGGTTACATTTTCTGTGGTTAAACAAGAAAATAAAGTTGAGGTTTCTGTGCCACTAAACCGTCGTTTGTTACGTGGTGAAGTGGTGTCCAGCGATATGTTTTCTGCCATTGATGGTGTAGTGGATGTTTTGGATAGACAAATTGTTAGATATAAGCAGCGTGTTAAGGACAAGTCCCGCAGGGACACCGCCTTCAAGGGCGAATTGGAAGCCTTTAACACCTATGCGGCAGATTATGGTGATGACGGAGAAGATGAAGGGATTGTCATCGAGCGTATGAAGCACTTCCCTGTAAAGCCCATGGACCCTGAGGAAGCTATCATTGAGATGGAAATGTTGGGTCATACTTTCTTTGTTTTCCGCAACAGCGGTAATTTGGAGATAAATGTGGTTTACAAGCGTAGGGGTGGCACATATGGTATCATCGACCCAAATGACCCAATTGAATGTGAGTAAGCTATGAAAAAACTTGTTGTTGCAACACGAAACAAAGGCAAAGTTAATGAGATTTTAAGATATTTGGAAGGGGCTGCCTTTGGGCAGTCTTTTTCCGCTGTTTTATCTTTGGATGATGTTGGGCTGGATTTGGATTTGGATGCCATAGAGAACGGGACGACCTTCGAGGAAAATGCCACGAAAAAAGCGGTGGCGGTGCAGGATATTTTGGGTGACGATTATATTGTGTTGGCTGACGATTCTGGGCTTTCAATTGATGCTTTGAATGGTGAACCTGGGGTTAATTCTGCAAATTTTATGGGTCGTGACACGCTCTATCCTGTGCGTTTTGAAGCTATTCTGTCACAATTGACTGGTGATAATCGCTCTGCTAGATTTGTTTGTGTAATGGCGGTTGCTGATGAAGAAGGTGTTACTCTGTTTCGGGGCGAAATGGAAGGGGAAATCGCCTATCAGCCCGCAGGTTATGATGGCTTTGGCTATGACCCCATCTTTTATCTGCCCGACTATGGTAAAACTTCCGCAGAGCTGACAATGGAGCAGAAAAACGCCATTAGCCATAGAGGTAAGGCACTCAAAGCTGTTATCGAAGGGTGGTTAAATGAGCCAAATTGAATTATTAGAAAAGTTGACCCAAAAATCCAGCTTAACAGATGTGCAAAACTATATTAAGACAGTGCTTGATATTCGGGGATTTTCCAAAGAAAGCATACAAGAAAGTATGCTAATCTTGTTGGAAGAAACAGGGGAGCTTGCCAAGGCAGTCCGCAAAACCCAAACCAAGATGAGCGTGGATGCGGACAAAATGCAAAATTATGACACGGTGGAAAGTGAAGTTGCTGATGTTTTTATAGTGCTTCTTGCAATTTGCAACAAGCTAAACATTAACCTGTTTGACGCTTTGAAGGACAAGGAACAACAAAACTGCAACCGCAATTGGACATTAGATAGGTAGGGATGGTGGAGCATGAAAATATTGGCTATAAGTGACAGTCATGGTAGGACAACTTTAATGGAGCAAGTTGTTAGACAACACCTGAATGAAATTGAGGCGGTCTGTTTTTTAGGGGATATTTTGCGGGATGTTACTAAGTTACAGGATATTTTTCCTAACTTGTTAATTCATGCCGTGCCTGGTAATTGTGACTTTGGCTCTACAAAGGAACAGATGCTTACGGTAGAGTTTGGTGGTGCAAAAATATTACTAACCCATGGGCATTTGCACGGTGTTAAGCGTAATTATAACACCATCACCGCATATGCCACAGAAATGGGCGTAAGTGCTTGCTTTTTCGGTCACAGCCATGTGCCTGTTCTTTTTGAAAAAAATGGCATAACCTTCCTAAACCCTGGAAGCATCACGGAGCCTCGTGGGGATTTAGGGAAAAGTTATGCCTTGGTTGAAATTGCCAATGGACATGTGAAGCCCACCATTATCGAGGTTGGCTAGGCTTCATTATCTTCATTATTTTCGTTTTCGTCATTGTTTTCGGCGGCGGCTTGGTGCAAAGCCATGTTTATAGCGTCCAGCAAAATTCTGCTGGTATGTAGGGACTCCACAGGTGCTTCCACCGCTGTGGACTGGTTATAAATCACCTGATGAGACAAATTAGCCATTGTTGGGCGAATGAGGGGATAAAAAACCTCTACTGTTTCCACCATGCCTGATATGGCAATGTCCAAAATCTCGTCTTCACTAACTGTCACAGATACAGTGACGGGCTGGTTGTGTAGTATGATATAGGACGTATATGTACCTGGGACAAAACTGCCCATTGGTCCTGTGTCGCTTGCACCACGGTTTGGTGTAATTGCCCAAATTAAAGTAATTAACAAGGCTATGCCGATAATTATAAAAATCCCCGTGCGGATTATATCTTTCATTCGTAAAACTACAAAGCGTGACTTTACCATTTGTGCCTCCTTAAAATTTTGGGGTATTTACAACATTTTATTATCAAAGCACAAAATTTATACTAGCCTTTTGTGCTTTGGTGGAATTAGGGGACGAAATGCAATTAACTGATGGCGTGCAGGTGCTTAAAAGCGTGGGCGAAACCCGTCTTGCTTTGCTAAATAAGCTAGAAATTCACACCATAAGCGACCTCTTGGAGTTTTTTCCAAGGGATTATTTGGATAGAAGTAAAATTTCACCTATCGCAGAGCTTGGACAGGGTCAAATGGCAACAATTTTGGCTTGGCGGATTGGAGATGCTCAGTTTCGTCAGTTTAACAACAAAAATGTGACACGTATGTGCTTTACTGATGGCGTGGGGCAAATTGCTATTTCTTGGTTTAACCAACCCTATGTCCAACAGGTTTTTAAGCAGGGTGAGAAGTTTTACATATCTGGCAGGGTTGGCTGGGGTGCGACAGGGCTTTGTCTTGAAAATCCTGACTGTGAAAAGGTGGGTGGCGAAAACCTATCTGCTGGGCGGATTGTGCCTGTTTACAAAATGACAGATGGCATAACCCAGAAAATTTTACGAGGTCTAATTCGCCAAGCTCTTGACGGGGTCAATGGGCAGATTGACGACTTTTTGCCACAAGATATTTTACAATCATATGATTTGTGCCATCGCAGTTTCGCCATTGAAAACATTCATTTTCCCGCATCGGGAGAGGATTTTTATAAAGCCCGCAAAAGACTGGTTTTTGAGGAGCTTTTTTTGTTGCAATCCGCACTTTTAACAGCTAAGGGGCATTTGAAGCAGAAAATTGCCCCATCTGATATGTTTGCGGACATTGATATTTCCCCTATTTTGTCAGCCCTGCCCTATCAGCTTACAGGCGACCAAGCAAAGGTTGTTGGGGAGATTATGGGTGATATTTCTAGTGGATATGCCCTTAACAGATTGTTGCAGGGTGACGTGGGCAGTGGTAAAACAGCGGTTGCCATGGCTCTGTGTTATCTGGCGGGTAAAAACGGCACACAATCAGCGGTTATGGCACCTACGGAAACCTTGGCAACCCAGCATTTTTATGCCTTTACAGAAATTTTTAGTGGACTGGGGCTTAATTGTGCTTTGCTTAGCGGTTCGCAAAAAGCCAAAGAAAAACGAGCCGTCAAAGAAGGGCTTGCAAGTGGTGAAATTGACATAATAATCGGCACACACGCCCTTTTACAAGAAAATGTTGAATTTAACCGCCTTGGAATGGTTATCACCGATGAACAACACCGCTTCGGCGTTCGCCAGCGGGCAACCCTTAATGCCAAGGGTGCGACCCCCCATGTGCTGGTTATGACAGCAACGCCAATCCCTCGCTCGCTGGCTATGGTTTTGTACGGGGATATGGACATTTCTGCTATTCGTGAGCTACCACCAGGGCGACAACCCATTGATACATATTCCGTTACAAAAGCCTACCATCAGCGACTTTTTGCATTTATCCGCAAAGAGGTGGATGCTGGCAGACAAGCATATATCATCTGCCCCTTAATACAAAAAAGTGATGAGGACGAAGGTGACTACAAAACAGCAACCCAAATCAAACAAGAAATAACCCAAGTCATAAAATTTGCAGAGGAATTAAAGGTTGGGGTTTTTGCTGATATTTCTGTAGGTATACTCCATGGGCGAATGAAGGCAGTGGAGAAAAATGAGATTATGTCGGCATTTGCAGGGGGTGAAATTGATGTGTTGGTATCTACCACCGTTGTGGAGGTGGGTATAAACGTCCCCAATGCCACCATTATGGTGATTGAAAATGCCGAAAGGTTCGGGCTTTCACAGCTTCATCAATTGCGGGGGCGTGTTGGGCGGGGGAAGCACAAATCCTATTGTATTCTGGTAACGAACTCCAAAGGCAAGGTTACAAAAAAACGCATGGAAGCCATGACGAGTACGGGGGACGGTTTTGTGCTGTCGGAAATGGACTTGGAATTGCGTGGACCTGGGGAGTTTTTTGGAACGATGCAACACGGTTTGCCACGCCTGCTTTTAGCAAATCTTTATAAAGATATGGATGTGCTGGCGGCGGCACGTGAAGCTGTGATAAATATGGGGGAAGTTAGCCATTTGCCCCTAAAAAATAAGGTTGATAAACTTTTAGAAAAAGTGCAAAGGGTGGCTTTGTAAATTGGGCGGTATCGTATATATAAATGGGACGGGCAATGCCCGCCCCTACCATATATTTAATTTTGAAAAAGGACTTGCAAATTAGACCTATGATGATGTATAATCATCTTTAGGTCTGTAAGGGCTGGAGTGGCACGTATGGTGGGGAAGTTTTCTAGGCTTGTAGCCCGCCATACGTGTTTTCAAATACCTCCAGCTATATGTAAAGCGACTTAGGTAGTGACAATATTATACACCATCCATTATGTTACGTCAAGTGTTTTTGTGTTGAATATGAGAAATTTTGCCGATAAATAATTTGAGGTGAAATAAATTGAGGGTAATTTCTGGTAAGGCTAGGGGGACAACGCTTTTTCCTCCCGAAGGTAATGCGGTTCGCCCCACAACCGACTTTACAAAAGAAAATTTGTTTAATATCATCCAAGCGGATGTGGCTGGGTGTGTTTTTTTGGACTTGTTTGCGGGCTGTGGCGGTGTGGGCATCGAAGCCCTTAGCCGTGGAGCTGTCCGAGCTGTTTTTGTGGACAATTCCCAAAAATCAATCGACCTTGTGGGTCGCAATTTGGCAAAAACACGTATGACGGCAAATGCTGATGTTATCAAGGGTGAAATTCCTGCTGTTCTCACTCGTTTACAGGGGCAAAAATTTGATTTAATTTTCCTTGACCCTCCTTACGCCAAGGGGCTTGCCACGAAAACACTGGAAGGTATATTATCGGCAGACATTTTGGCGGACGATGGTTATATAATCGCCGAAGTTGCTAAGGAAGAAGACTTTGCTCCTTGTGTTGGTCTTGAAATCTTCAAGACAAAAGTTTACAGCGGAAGCAAATTAATCTTCATCGGCTGGGGAGGGGAGTAATGTGAACGCAGTATATCCAGGCAGTTTTGACCCAGTAACCTTGGGACATATGGACATCATCCACCGTGCGGCAAACATTTCAGAACGGTTGACAGTTGCGATTTTGAACAACCCCGCCAAAAAGTCCATGTTTACGGTGGATGAGCGTATTGAGATGCTACGCCACGCCTGTCAAGTCTTGCCCAATGTGGAAGTGGTCTCATTTCGGGGGATGCTTGCGGAATTTGTCAGGGGAATTGATAGTCAAGTGGTAATAAAAGGGGTACGAAACCACCGAGATTTTGAATACGAAAACCAAATGGCACAGTTTAATAAAATGCTAAACAGCAATCTCGAAACCTTGTTTTTACCAGCAAGTACGGCACTTTCTCTCATATCATCATCGGCGGTGAAAGAGATTGCAACCCTTGGCGGAGATGTTTCTAAAATGATTCCGCAAAATGTTTATAACAAAATATTGCAAAAACTATCTCGGGTGTGATATAATATATTCTAACTGACTATCCCTCCAAGGATGGGGTTTGGGATAAGTGCAACAGGAGGCAAATGATGGAACTTATTAGCTCGCAAATTGATAGAATAGAAGACATATTATCCGAGATGGATGGGGTAATTGATGGTGCAAGGGCTGTGCCTTTTTCTGGTAAAATTAGCTTGGAAAAGGACAGTTTGTACAGTTTGATTGATGATGTGCGGGGCATTGTCCACGAAATGCGTAAGGGCTTGCCCGCAGAGATTAATCAGGCACGCCGTCTGCTTAATGACAAGGACAACCAAATTAGCGAAGCCCGCACCAAGGCGGAAATGATGCTACGTGCCGCCGAGGAGCAAGCCACGCAAATGGTGGACGAGCATGAAGTTACCATGCACGCAAAGCAAATAGCCGCCAAAATGATGGAAGACACAGAGAAGGAAACCCATGAATTTAAGGTGTCCGCTGCCCAATATGTGGACAGTATTTTTGGCGACCTTGACGAATTGTTACAGTCTAATTTGGAAAGCCAAATAGAAAAAGCTAGGGAAATGGAAAAGTTTTATAGAGATGTGCTGGCAGAGGTGCAACACAACCGCCAGACGCTTCCAACAGAATAGGGGACAGAAAAATGGACTTTAGACTTGAAATTGCACAGCTTTTGGCGGATGCCACAGAATTGGATGCCGGGGAAGTGGCTGGTGCAATTGAAACACCAGACCCCGCCATGGGCGATTTTGCCTTTCCCTGCTTCAAACTTGCAAAAACTATGAAAAAAGCCCCAGCGGCAATAGCGGATGAGCTGGCAAATTCCTTGGAATTGCCAGCCTTTTTGCAATCTGTTAAATCTGCTGGTCCGTATCTTAATTTTTTTGTAAATCGTGGGTTTTACGCCAAGGAGGTTTTGGGTAAAATTTACGCTGGTGGTTCTGATTTTGGACGTTCTGACATTGGTGGGGGCGGTGTGGTTGTAATTGACTATTCTTCGCCAAATATGGCTAAACGCTTTCATATAGGGCATTTGCGTTCCACGGTAATTGGTCATGCTCTGTACAATATTTTTAATTTTTTGGGTTACAAGAGTTTTTCCATAAATTATCTGGGGGACTGGGGGACGCAGTTTGGCAAAATCATCACCGCTTATGAGCATTGGGGCAACAAAGCCGATGTGGAAGCTGGTGGTATAGAGGAGCTGGAGCGTCTTTATGTAAAATTCCATGTAGAGGTGGAAAATAAGCCAGAGTTGGATGACGAAGCACGTGCTTGGTTTTTGAAAATGGAACAAGGGGACGAGTACGCCCTTGACTTGTGGCGTTGGTTCAAAGAAATTAGCATGACAGACCATAATAAGATTTACAAAATGTTAGATATTGATTTTGATTCTTTTAATGGCGAAAGTTTTTACAATGACAAAATGACCCCTATTGTGGACGAGCTTAAATCCAAAGGTGTTGCCGTGGAGGACAAAGGTGCTTGGATTGTGGACTTGGAAGCCCACAAAATGCCCAATTGTCTTGTTTTACGTAGTGATGGGGCGACAATTTACGCCACCCGTGATATAACATCGGTTTTGCACCGCAAAGACGAGTATAAATTCGTAAAGGCTCTTTATGTTACATCCAAGGAGCAGATTTTGCATTTTGGGCAATGCTTTAAGGTTGTGGAACTGATGGGGCATGAATGGGCATCGGAACAGCTTGTTCATGTGCCTTTTGGATATTTGACACTACCAGAAGGCAAAATGTCTAGCCGTAAGGGCAACGCCCTGCTGATGAAGGATGTGCTGAAAGAGTCAGTTGAACGTATACGCCAAACCATTGAGGAGAAAAACCCCAATTTGGCAGACAAAGAAACGGTCGCCCAGCAGGTAGGCATTGGGGCAATTATCTTTAACGACCTTTACAATAACCGCATCAAAGATGTGGAATTTAGCTGGGAGCGGGCTTTGAGCTTTGAAGGGGAAACAGGACCATATGTCCAATACACCCACGCCCGCTGCTGTTCGGTGCTTGCCAAGGCAACACTGGACTTCACAGATGCCGATTTAACGCTTTTGACAACCGACGAAGAATTAGAGCTTATCAAGACCCTAAACACTTTCCCCCAAAAAGCACAAGAAGCAGGTGAGCGTTACGAACCCTTTATAATTTCACGCTTCGTAATGTCTGTTGCCCAAGCCTTTAATAAATTTTACCACGACAACCCAATCCTAAAAGCTGATGATGAATTACAAAAAGCCCGCCTTTACCTAACCCATTGCACAAAAACTGTTATTGCAACCGCCCTTGGTATCCTAGGCATCAAATCACCCAAGGAGATGTAATATGGACAATCTAACCAACAACAAGCCACCAAGCTTTAACTGGGCAATACTTATCGGGTTTTGCGTTATGACATTGGGCATAATTTGGGCGGGCGGTAGAATTGCCGATAGTCTGCCCCACGGATTTTTTTCGACACCATTCCAGCCAACCCCCATTATTCAGCAAGATAGTGACTTTTTAAGCGACTGGCAAGTGGCTAGTTTATTGATGATTGATATAAATCAGCTTTTAGAAATCCTCGAAAGTGGCGAGTTGGATGGAACATTTACTACATTTCAAGTTTATAGGATATGGGAAACTCCGTATCCATCTTGGGATTATAGTAACAGGGCAGAAGCTCCACCACCTCCACTTGTTCATAATTATGCTAGGGTAGACCACCGCATCTTCAGCCGCGAAAGGCTGTTGGGCTGGCTAAACAGCCGAATTGATGGTAACTAGCAGGGTAAGTATTCTGCACGTAAAATTAATTAAATTTGTGCTTGACAGTCTGATGAATTTATGATATTATACTTGTGTAGTATAAATTAAAAATATAAGCTGAACAGACGGTAAGCCTTTAATGTGCTTATGCAGTCGGGTCACTTTGTGGCAGCGGATGATAAAGCTATAAAAGCACATCTGCGGGACAGAATTATGTTCCGTGGGTGTGTTTTTGCGTTCCCCACGGACATCAAAAACAGGAGGGAACATTTATGAAAAAGTCAAACGAACAAATCGCCATGAGGGTAGCTAGAAACAGCATTGCCATCAATGTAGGGCTGGCGGGCTTCAAGTTATTTGCGGGAATTTTTGCACAGTCATCCGCAATGATTTCTGATGCCATCCATTCCATAACAGACCTGCTAGGTACTGTTATAGCGGTAATCGGCATCAAACTTGGTGGCAAGGAAGCCGACAAAGGGCATCCATACGGACATGAGCGTTTTGAGAGCGTAGCCACTCTCGCATTATCCATTCTCATAGCCACCGTCGGAATTGGTATTGGTTGGTCTGGCGTGCAGACGATTTTAGCTGGTGATTTTGATGAAATTGCCATCCCTGGCACGCTGGCTTTGGTGGCGGCAGTTGTTTCTATCGGTGTAAAAGAAGCTGTGTTTCGATATGTTCGTGCTGCCGCAAGGAAGGTTGACTCTGATGCGTTAATGGCAGACGCATGGCACAGCCGAGTTGACGGACTTACGTCCATTGGAAGCTTTGTTGGTATACTAGGAGCAAGGACGGGTTTCCCAATCCTAGACTCTGTGGCAACCCTTGTGATATGTGCATTTATCTTGAAAACTGCTGTAAGTATCGCCGTGGACGCTTTAGGCAAAATGACAGACAAGGCTTGTGATGATGAAACTGTCAGCCAAATACAACAGGTCATTCTGTCACAAGAATCTGTAATTGCTATTGATTTGCTAAAAACAAGGGTTTTTGGTAATAAGGTTTTTGTTGATGTGGAGATAAGTATAAACCCATCACTTACTTTTGCACAATCCCATGACATATCTCATAATGTGCATTATGCAATTGAGAAGCAATTTCCGAAGGTTAAGCATTGTATGGTTCATACAAACCCTGCTGACATGGGTCGATACTAAAATGGTGGGGGCGGACGGTATCGTATGCAGGAGTGGGACGGGCAATGCCCGCCCCTACCATTAACGGTAAAAATGCAAAAAACCTCTTGACAAGTGCAAGAGGATGAATTATAATGTCGAATAGAAGTATCTTTTTCTTCTCCATCGCAAGTTGGGAAAGTGCGTGGGGCTACAGGTGTCGAAAACCACCCCACGCACTCTAACCAATCGAATACACGACCTAGGCATATTATAACAGCCCAAGGTCTATTAGTCAAGCACTAAAAAACCAAACGAGGTGAAAATTTATGCCAGAAGAATTTAACGGTGTGCCAGAAAATATGTACTTTTGGATGGTGGATACTGAAATGGCAATCATCCAAAACAGTATCAATAGGATTGAGATTACCTTGGCTTTTCGTTATGCTAAAGAAGAAGACGGTTTGAAAAACAGAGAATACCTAAGCGGAAAAACCACCTTAGATAAATTAAGAGAGCAGTTGCTTAAAGCTTATACAGATTTGCCAGAAACCATATAAAAACCCCCGCCGAAATGGCGGGGGTTTTACGTTATTGTTTATACTTCCGAAACTTTTTTAACAATAAGTAACTTTTGTCCTACAGTCAGCGGGTCGCTGGCGTTCATACTGTTTATTTCTGCCAGTTCTTCTAGGTCGGCATTGTATTTTTTGGCAATGCTCCATAGGTCGTCACCTTTTTCTGCTACAAGAATAACCATGCTGGGCAGGGCTTCCAATGCTTCTTTATCCAATGGGTTAAACTCAATTTCTTGGATAAATTGGGCGGAGACAGCCTCTTGGATAAGGGTGTCAAAGTTTAGGTTAAATCGAAGCTCTACCTCATTACTACCTAGCATATTAAAGTTGATTTGGTCGATGCCGTGGGCAACTTGTGCCACCATGCCAAGGGTTGCTCCTTTGGTTTCAATGACTTGTCGTACTGGCAGATGGGTGGTGTAGTTAAAAAGCGGGTCGGTATCGCTGTTGGCGACGAAAAGTATATCGGCTTCCACGATGCCTTCCACCACAACCTTGTCTTCCACAACCTTAATATCCTCCATACGAGCCACACCGCTGACCTGCAAAACCTGCAAAATCTCTGGTGCGCCAGATAGCTGGACAATCTCTTTTAGGTTAAATTGGTTGCGGTTTCGGCAAACCAAGTGTTGATATTCCATGCTTTCTGCGGAAATGTTCAAATATTGGTCGATGCAATAGGCATCCTCTAAAATTTCAATAGATTGGGTCTGGGAGATTTTAATATCCGCTCCAATAGTTGCTTCTACAGATAAAATTTTGTTTAGTCCTTCGGTATCAGCAACCACATCAATGATATGGTCGGTGATGGATAGGCTTACATCTCCAAAAGCAGTGTCGCTGGCGGCTGACACCTCTAAAGAACCAGAGAAGGGCAACTCGAAATCTGCAAATTCAATGACAGAACCTTCTTCACCGCCCCTGTACAGCGGGGATATGACTAGATTGCCACTAACATCCACCCGACCCTCTGCTAAACGCACTTCCTTGCCTGCAATGTCCACGCTGACTTGCAAAAGTTCGCTAATCGCAGGTTTGGAGGAGGGCAAAGTAACTTCGTCACGGATGGTAAAATGGTCCATTTGCTTTGCAATCACATTGCTCATGGTGAAAAAGGCGTTCTTTTGCTGTGCCGCCCCCAATCCTTGAATGGAGCGCACCGCATCAAACTCTTTGTTTTCCAAAGCATCTGACGTAATGTCAATAACCGCACGGTAGTTAATTTTTCGGTCGTTTACAATTCGGAAATCCACATTTGCAAGCTCTGCCTTCAAGTCCACCCACATATGCGGCTCGATGCCTTCCATATTCAGAAAATCGTCAATAAATGCCTGCGATGACAAGCTATGTACGGAAATTTCACCGCTGTTTGATGTGTAAAGCACGTCTACCCGCAATTTGCCAGAAAAACTTATCCGCCCAGCCCCAGCGGTAACTTTAGAAATATTAACTTTTGCCTGTGTTTTTAAGATGGAAACAATGTCTGGTTTTACTTCTGGCACAATAATGTCGCCTTCCAAAAGAAGTTGACTTTTCTCCCTGCCCATATGCTTGTTTAATATGATACTTTCTCTTACAAGCTCCATAAATAGCCCTCCTGCGTTATGTAAATTAGATTTTTCGCTATCTAATTATATGGCTTGTAAGAAAGTTTAGAACATTTTTGATAGGGTTGTATAAAAGTGACCGTTACTGGAAATTATTATTTATGTGACTTGTTAAGTCCTGCACGGGACAGTGAGTTCATAATATCCCCCTCAATAACCTCGCCACCACCCCCCTGTGGCGGGGTTTTGTTTTGTTAATAGGATATGGGCGTCAGAACAAAAGGGGTTGATTTGGTGGTTTTGTGTTTCTGGGCAATGAGTTAAACTAAGCCATTATGACCTTCCTAATATAAAAGAAAAAACCTTGAATTTGTAGTAAATTCAAGGTT
>Ga0123352_10000219_pt1 | contig 69420 bp, 56 predicted proteins | sample TergutLab28metaG_FD_89700 | JGI IMG/M metagenome (GOLD analysis project Ga0123352, IMG submission 89700) | Labiotermes labralis P1 segment gut microbial communities from Petit-Saut dam, French Guiana - Lab288 P1 | ecosystem: Host-associated > Arthropoda: Insects > Digestive system > Gut ... | reverse complement strand
TTGCCATTAGCCTGCTCAATCCGCACCAAGCGGGTTCCTGCTGTCAACAATTTATTTGCCTATCAGGCGATTAATAAAACTCAAAAACTTTCATCCAAGCTATTGACAATGCTTAGCTGGACTATATAGACAACTATATGAGAGTGGCTGTTTTTTTAGTATCACGAAAAATAATTTCAGCTGATAGGGAATCCATGCTTGTTGAAATTTGACATTAATCGGTTTTTCCAATATATTAGTAGTAATAAAATTTCCGATTGGGGAGATATTCATGTCAATTTTTATAGGCTCTGGCGTGGCAGTTTGTACGCCTTTTAACAAAACCGGCGGGTTTAACGGCGCAGTTTACGAAAGTTTTATTGATTTTCAAATACAAAAAGGTACGGCCGCCATTGTTTCCTGCGGCACAACGGGGGAATCTGTAACACTTAGTGCAGATGAGCATATCGAAGTTGTAAAAACCGCAGTTATTGCCGCAAAAAAAGCTGGCGAAAAATACGGAAGAAAAGTACCTGTCATTGCTGGTGCCGGTGGCAACAACACCGCCGCATGTATATCCACAGGAAAAGCACTTCAGCAAGCCGGGGTAGACGCGCTAATGTACGTAACCCCGTACTACAACAAAACTTCCCAACGTGGTTTGGTGGCGCATTATACCGAAATTGCAAAAAACGTAGACCTTCCCATTGTTGTGTACAATGTTCCCGCACGTACATCTTTAAACTTACAACCAAAAACCCTTGCGGAAATTGCTAAACTGCCAAATATACAGGCAGTTAAAGAGGCCAGCAGCGACATCACCCAAATTGCAGAAGTAATTGAACGCTGCGCCGATAACCTTGACGTTTACGTCGGCAATGATTCAGAAATTTTGCCGGTTATGGCCCTAGGTGGCAAAGGCGTTATTTCAACAATGGGTAATATAGCCCCAGCAGATATCCAGGCTATTGTAGATAAATTTTTAGCTGGCGATTTGGCAGGAAGCCGTAAATTACAGCTTGGTATTTTACCACTTGTACGCCTGCTGTTTACCGATGTTAACCCAATGCCTGTTAAAACCGCACTGCGCATGATGGGCTTTGATATGGGCAGCTGCCGCCTTCCGCTTGTAGATATAGAGCCTGCTTTGGCCGCAGAGCTAGAGCATGCCATGAAGGAGTACGGCTTGATATGAGCAGGGAAAAGACAAAAGTAATCCTATATGGCTGCTACGGCAGAATGGGAACTGCAGTCAGCAACCTGATTGCTGCCGCCAGCGATATAGAAATAGTTACAGGTATTGATACGATTGCATCAAAAGAAACGCGGCCTTATCCCGTGGATAATAGCATAAGCAACTGTAGAATATCAGCGGATGTTGTTATTAATTTTGCACCCCCTACCGCAAGTGACGATATTTTAGAATTGCTAAATTATTGCGTAAGCAAACAAATTTCAATGGTTATCGGCACTACAAGCCTGCCTCATCAAGTAGAGGCAGGCATCGCCGAAGCATCAAAAAAAATTGCCATTTTTCAAGCTGCCAATCTTTCGCTTGGGCTTAACTTGTTTGCAAACATAATGTCATGTGCGGCAAAATTGCTTTATAATTCGCAATTTGACATAGAAATTATCGAAAAGCATCATAATAAAAAACTTGACGCACCCAGCGGAACAGCTCTTACACTTGCGAAAATTATCAATGAAGCGGTTGATAATAGTTTGCAAATTGTAACAGACCGCAGCCGGCAACACGCAGAGCGCAGCCGTAACGAAATAGGCATCCATGCCTTACGCGGCGGTAGCATTACAGGCGAACACAGCGTTATTTTTGCCGGAACTGGCGAAACAATCGAGTTTACCCACAAAGCGGAATCACGTGATGTATTTGCCCACGGTGCGATAAAAGCAGCACAATTTATTTGCGGCAAACCCGCCGGGATGTATGACATGAAAGATTTGTTGCGCGTATAGGAGGTATCCCATGCAGGAATATATTAAGCAGCAACTTGCCCTACATCCCTCCGTCACGCAGCAGGATGCACTAAAAATGTGTTTTCAGGCCGCATATGGCGCAGAGCATCTTTTGACCGATATCGACAAAGTGCGGGGTTATTTTTTGATGGAGTTTGAGTCCTGCCAGCCAAATGACGCGCCCATATCAGAATTTATAGCACCGGAAGTTTGCCGTGTTAATCTTGCCGCGTGGAAGCGGCTTGGCCTGCCGTGGGAATGGTTGTTTAATTTATTTGTGGAATCTGCGGCTACTCCTATGACTGCTGCATTTTGTCATGGAGCCTGCCCCGGGCCCCGACCCGGGGTGCTTGATCCGGAATCCATGTATATCAAATATGTAAACGAGTGGTCAAACTTTGCCCGTAACAACGAGCTTTGCTTGGCTTTTTCTTTTGACGAAAATCAAAAACCGCAGCCCGTTCACCACAGCCAACAATATCGCGATGCAGAAAAGCCCGCCTACCGCGTAATTTCAGGCGCATTCACACGGTTAATCCCAATTTTAGCGGCACTGGCTGGTATGGACAGCGGTATAATCGCCATAGATGGCCGCGCAGCTTCAGGCAAAAGCACCCTTGCAAAAGGGTTAAAAACTGTCATCGGTGCGGAAGTCATTCATATGGACGACTTTTTCCTGCCTGTGGAGTTAAGAACACCGCAGCGTCTTGCAGAACCGGGCGGCAACATTCACTACGAAAGGTTTTCGCAAGAGGTTTTACCATTTATATCGCAAAATGAATTCACATATCACATTTTCGATTGCAACACCATGTCTTACAACGGTATGCGCAAAGTGCCGCCATCAAAGTGGCATGTAGTAGAAGGCACATACAGCCAGCATCCCCAATTTAGTGATTATATGGATTTGCGTGTTTTTTCAGATATAGACCCGCAAACGCAAATGGAACGCATCATTGCACGCAACGGCCCCGAAATGGCCGAGATATTCAAAACAAAATGGATTCCCATGGAAGAAAAATATTTTAATGGAGGGATTTTGTCATGTACAAGCAAAACTATTTCCCAACTGAAAGTTTAGACATTACCGCGCTAAACCGTGAACACGCACACAGCCCATGGCACGCTTATGAAAGCGAAGAGCAAGCAGTTGCTGGGGAAAAATCGCAGAACGTAGAGTCTTTAAACGGCAATTGGATGTTTAAACTGTATCCAAGCCCAAACAAAATCGAGCCATTTTACGCGCCAAGCTTTAAACATGGCCATGCAGGTTTTGTTAGCATACCTGTGCCATCCAGCTGGGAACTGCACGGCCATGGCGAGCCTATTTACACAAATATCCCCTACCCCTGGCCATACAACGTAGACGGCAAACATATGATTAAACCCGCTACAGGGCATGAAGGTAATATTCCAAACCCGCCATACATCACAGAAGATAACCCCTGCGGCTGTTATCACTACGAATTTAAAGTAGACCGCCATATTGGAGTTGGCTCGCAAGTCCCCAATTTGTTTATCCGTTTCGACGCAGTAGAGACTGCTTATAAACTTTGGATAAACGGTGAGTTCGTCGGTTATTCCGAAGACAGCAAACTACCGTCGGAATTTAATATTACCAATTTCGTAAACCCAGGCAAAAATACACTTGCAGTACAGGTTGTCCGTTTCACAAAAGCGAGTTATATCGAAGATCAGGACTACTGGCATATTTCGGGCATTTGCGGCAATGTAAGCTTGATTTATAAGCCCATCGCACACATACATGATTATCAAATAACAGCAATCCCGCATATGCGCGGCAAATATGGCACACATGATACCGGTGTACTAACCGCAGATGTCACAATGTCACGCGTTCCGTTATATGGCGACTATACTATCAAGCTTAGCGTTTACAGCCCGCTTGGCGAGCTTATTACACAGGCAGAAGCCGCGCCTTCTCAAATATCTGGTTACAATGTGAAAGCTTCACCCACATCCAACACGGCGCGCTTCGAGATTGTGGTCACGGACATTACACCATGGACAACGGAAACGCCGGTATTGTATCGCGTTGTAATGTCACTTGTTTCCCCTGACGGCAAAGTAATTGATGTAGAGGCCTGCAATATCGGGTTCAAAAAAATGGAAATCAAGGACGGCGTTTTGTACCTAAACGACCAACGCATAGTGATACAAGGTGTAAACCGCCACCAGCACCATTACCAAACAGGCCGCGTAGTATCACGCGAGTGGATGCGGCAGGAAATAATCGAGATGAAGCGCATGAACATGAACGCTGTGCGCACCAGCCACTATCCATGCTGCGATGCCTGGTACGAACTTTGCGACGAGCTTGGTATCCTGGTCGTGTGCGAAGCAAACCTTGAAACGCATGGCACCGGCGGGCAGTTAGCACAAGACCCTGCCTGGTCACACCTGTACTTAGAACGGGCCGTTCGTATGGTACAAACTTTCAAAAATCATGTATGTATTTTCTCTTGGTCGCTGGGTAACGAAAGCGGCGTTGGTGCAAACCACGGCGCTATGGCGGGCTTTATCCGTGAATATGACGATACGCGCCTTTGCCAGTATGAAGATGGCGGGCCAAGCGCATTGGTATCCGACATCCGCGGCAAAATGTATGCCCCAATTCAACAAATTTATGAGTTTCTTACCAACCCAACCGATACACGTCCGATTATTTTGGTGGAATATCTGTATCAAATACGCAATGCCGGGGGCGGCTTGTACCACTTCTGCCAGTTAACAGAGGATTACCCGCGCTTCCAGGGCGGCTTTGTATGGGATTGGCAGGATAAAGCACTCGAACACACAACAGAGGACGGCGAAAAATATTTTGCGCATGGCGGCGACTTTGGCGAATCGGTATCTGACACAAACAGCCCGCTTTTCATGACCAACAATGGTGTGGTACGTGCAGACCTTAAATGGAAGCCCGTTGCACACGAATTGAAACAGGCCTACGCGCCCATAGTAGTGCGCCCGGCATTAAAAATGCAGCAGCATCAACCGTGCAACATCATGGACGGAAGGTTCGAAATTGTTAACCGCACATATACAAAACCGCTTAGCGCGTTCACGATAACTGCATATGTTATAGAAGACGGCCACGCTATGCACAGCGAAATTGTTAACATTACCAGCGACCTGCTACCACTAAAAAGCACAGTAATTCCATTTATCCCGGAATATACGCTAAAGGAATACAGCGAATATTTTATCGAGTTTAGGATAACAGAAAATAACGCCACACCATACACGCCCGCCGAATATGAAGTTAGCCGCTTCCAATACAAACTTGCTGCACCAACAGCAGTGGCAAAACCATTGTCCTTTATTGCCGACGGCGTTACCATATCAGAAAGTGATGCTTCAATTACGCTGGAAGCCGCCGGGGTACAAGCTATTATTTGCAAGCAAAGCGGCAATTTGAGCCTATACAAAGGCGACGAATACATTAGCATAGGCGGTGTGCCATGTCTGGAACGCCCATACAGCGGTATGGACACACACCAGCGGTGGGGCGGCGCGTATGCCGAGTTTACTGCGGTACATGACAGCGATATTGAAAGTGTTATATGTAACGACAAAAATTCTGCAACTGTAACATACAAAATTATTACGCAAAAAAACGGACGCGGGCTTGTGTCATACGCAAAAAGCACATACACCATGCAAACCACCGGCGAATTGGAAATAGACTTTAGCATTAATTTAAACAACGACTTGCTATATGTACCCCGTGTTGGCATGGAATTTGTACTGCCTGCCGGTTTCGAAAAATTGCGCTACTATGGCCGCGGCGAAAATGAAAACTATACCGACAGACAAATGTCAGCATTTATGGGCGTTTACGACTCCACTGTAAGCAGCCAGCATTTCCCGTTTTGCCCGCCGTCACACTGCGGCGGACACGGCGACAGCCGTTGGGTCACGCTAGAAAATAAAGGCGGCAAACAAATTACCTTTACCGGCGAACGCCCATTCCACTTTGACGCATTGCACAATAATATTGAAGATTACCGAAAAGCCATGCATGAGCACGAACTGCCAAACCACCCTGAAACATTTTTACACATTGACGCGGCGCACAGCGGCATAGGCAGCAATATGGCCTGGAGCAGCTATGTGGATGCGGCACATCTGGTACCGGCAACTGTACACAATTTGCGGGTCAAAGTTAATTTGCAGTAAACGACTTTATGCAAGACCAAGTCCATAGTAAAGTAAGTTGGGTCTCACATTGAGACCCAACCTACTTTATTCTCTTTTCTTGATTGGTAAAAGCAAGTCAAATTGGTGGAAATCCTTGTTTACTCCCCAACTAAAGTAGTTGAGATGCTCTTCCAGTAAGTCGTTCATATTATCTTGCGAACCCGCTAAATTGCCATGTTCGTCCGTGTATGCTTCCCATTGCTTACTTTCAAATGCCCACGTGATTAAGCGATGCCAACCCGTCCCAGCTAAATCTTCTGGAAATATCATGTGTGCGGCGTACAGCCCGCCTTTGAAATGCTTCTTTGTAAGCGGCGCAGGGACATCCAAACTATCCGGGATTGTCACCCAAAATTCATAACCATACAGGCCATCTTCACGTATACCAGGATTTGGGTGATTGAACCCGTATTGCCGTGCTGCAGGATACAGCGTCTTTAAGTTAGATTCCTTAATGAACTTATCCATCATGCTGCCCGCGCCATCCTCCGGGTTTTCTCCAATGTAATGAGCAGCTGCCACTGTCGCAGGCGGCAGATACAAGATGCGTACATCTTTATCTGTAATCCTGTTTGCTTTCTCGCTTGCCTGGTTCAAATCATCCATAGTTTTTTCCTCCTTGAAGTTAATTTTGGAGACAGTCAAGGAATCAATCACATCCAGCAAATTTTCATCGTCCAGCAGCGTTAGTTTTGCATTATTCAGATTCAATTGCTCGATAAAAGTTCGAATCACATCACGTATGGTAGAAAGCGCGACAATTTCCTCCTCCATTTCAATAAGATTACGCTCAAATGCTTCGATGACCACTGCCGTATCGCTACTTTGCAAAATCTCTGCAATTTGCCTAAGCGGTATCCGTAGCTTCCGCAACACAATAATCTGACTAAGACGCAAGAGGGTTTCGTTTTCATATTTTCGATAGTTAGAATCCTCCTGCCTTGCCGGAATAATCAACCCAATTTGCTCATAATATCGCAGTGTCCGGGTCGAGATGCCAAATTGCCTTGATACTTGGCTAATAGATTGTAGTTCCATAGCTGCCTCTCCTTTCGACCATAGGATACACGTTGACGCGACGTTAATGTCAATAAGTTGTTTAATTACTTGGCAAACTAACCTCAAACCTGGCTCCGGCATCCGGAAATTCCAGGTTTTTTGCTGTAATTGTACCGCCCATGCTTTTGACAATGTCGTTACTTATTGCAAGGCCAAGTCCATAGTTTCCGTTTTCGCCTTTGTAAAACCGCTCGAATATATTTGGCAAATCGTCAGGGCTTATGCCGTCGCCGTCGTCGCGTATTACAATTTTTATTTCGCCATCGGCCATGCCGCAAACGATATTAACTTCATTTTTGGCATGACGGATCGCGTTTGACAGGATGTTTAGAAATGCTCTTGATAATTTTTCATCGTCTGCTGTTATGGTAATTTCATCTTCTAGCATTTCCAGCGTGATATTTTTGTCAGATTTTGCTGCAATGGGCTTTACGCGCTCTATGCATTCGCGCAGCAGGGTTTGCATATCTAAAACGACGATATTTTCTACTGTTTGCACAGTGTCAATTCTGGATACATAAAGCAGTTCGCCAACCAAGTCAGCCATTTTATGCCCTTCTGACAGGATAATGCCCGCTGCCTCGTCTTTGTTAAAAACATCTGACAAAATGCCCTCGGCATAGCCCTGTATAGACATTAGCGGCGTCCGAAGCTCATGGGACACATTTTGGAAAAATTGCTTTTGATTATTCTCATATGTCTGTAATTTGTTGGACATGCTGTCCATGCTTTTAGATAGCTGGTTAAATTCCACATCGCGGAACGCACCCGCTCTTTCGTCCCAGTTTCCGCGGCCTATAGCGTCGGCATAATTGCATAGCCTGTTTATTGCCCGCTTAAATTTGGCAGACATCGCAACAGAAATTACAAGGCTAAGAACCCCTGACAATACCAATAACGCCCCAAGTATGGTGTTCATACTGCGCTGAAATGATACGGCCGGGCTAATGTCGGCATACAACAAAATTGATACGGGGCCTAGCCCGTCTTGCATTGGCTGACTTATTGCACGCAAATAGTAGGCACTGTTTACACCCGTGACCATTGTCATGCCTGTGGTTGCAATATGTGTCTGATTGTCCAAGTAATGGCCTACCAAAAATTCCACCTGATTGCGGCCCTGGCCGGTTAAAGTTTGCAAAACCGGGGAAATTATTTCATTGTTCGCGTTTATCATAATCATATTTGTGTTAACCAGCGTGGGGCTGCCCAAGCGCGACATCGTTACCTGCCCGTGGGCAAGGCGCGACATTACATCTGACGGGTAGAATGCAACTGTGTAGTTCGACGGCATGCTTCCCACATCGCCTACATACAGGTGAAATAAGTCCACTTCATCGGGCATGACAAAATCGCCGGTTATTATTCTAAATTGGTCTGCCCATTGTGAAGAGGCCGGAGATGAGCGGAATTCCGCTACCCTTACGGCGTTGTATATAGGGTCGCCGGGGTGCCATCTAACATGCGTCTCGCCGGTTATCGCTAGGTTCGATTCTGCAGTGCCAACGGTAACATAAGTGAAAGGTGAAGTTCTTTCGGTGAATACAATTTCCATCTCACGCATACCGGCAGGGATGAAGTTTACCATGCTTATGGCGGTGGCTACCCCGTCAGAAAGTTCGCGTTCCGCAACGCCGCGGATATAGTTGCTTACCATCATATTGAACAGGAAATACACGATCAAAAAGCTGACAAATATCACACCCGTGCAATTTAAAACTAATTTTTTTGTGAAGCTATTCAAATAAATGGGGCTCTGCCCCAAGCCCCGCCGTTCCGCAGGGAGTGAATCCCTGCTACACTTCCTCGGCTGCGCCTGCGGTGAGCGCGACGACGCGCTTTTCATGCTATTCATGTCGCACCTCCAATTCTAAAACCATGACCCCATACCGTGTCTATGGAAATTTGGCTGCCGGCATCGGATAATTTTTTGCGCAAACGTTTGACTGTGGCGTCGGTTGCGCGGGTTTCTACTGCAGAGTCGTAACCCCAAATTTTATTTAGCAATTCATCGCGGGACACTGCCTTTTCGCAGTTTTCAAACAGATACAAAAGTAGGTTAAACTCTGTGCCAGTAAGGCCAATGTCCTTGTTGTTGCAATATGCTTGTAGTTTATCCGGGTAAATTACTACGTCGGCGACAGTTAGGGAGTCGTCGGGTTTTTCTGCCGTGTCCATTTCGACCCTGCGCAGCATGGCTTTTACGCGCATTATCAGCTTTACCGGGCTAAAAGGTTTGGTAAAGTAATCGTCACTGCCAAGCGAAATACCAGATATATAATCTTCATCTGTATCCCGCGCGGTAAGCATTATAATCGGCACATTGGAAATTGCGCGAAGTTTTGTACATATTATAAGGCCGCTGCTGCCGGGCATCATTATATCAAGAATTATCAAATCGCATGGGGCAGATGTAAATGCATCGTACAGCAAGTCGCCGTTTTCGAAAGTACGAACGGTGTAGCCTTCCTTTTCCAAGAATGTGTGTATCAAATGCCGGATATTTTTTTCGTCCTCGGCAATGTAAATTAATTTAGGCATGATGGCCTCCATTTAGTATTTCTAAGTTTAGTATACCACGCAAAAAACCGCATTCAATGCTTGTTGCAATTTTGTTACAATTTCACGCTGATTTTGTCTAGGTCTGGCCTGTATACTTCGCTTCGTTGTATACAATAAATTTTTGGAGGTAATATCGTGAGAAAGTTTTTCAAAACCACCATTTGTCTGATGTTAGTTGCCGCGCTGCTTCTAACATCACTGGCATCATGCAGAAACAACAACGATGACAACAGCAGCGCAAACAACACAAGCACCAGTGGCAACCGCCAAGCCGCCGCACCAACCGCTGCAGGCCGCTATGTAGAAGTGGACATAACCCCGCCAATAGACGGGCAATTCCTTAGTTTTTTAACCTACGATGGCACAATTGTGGCCTTCGACAACATGCTTCATTCCAAGTACAGCAGTGCCGACGGCGGCGAAACATGGACTGGCGAACCCGGCCCCTGGCATGACTCGGTAGAATTCCACTTCATACGAGCCGCCGCGCTTTTGCCGGATGGTAGGCTGCTTGTCTATCTTCATAACGAGGGCTTGGTAAAAATCAACCCAGACGGCAGCACATCACCTTTCCCAATCGCCAGGATAGACGAGGCAATAGCTGGCGGAGACGATGTTCACGTCAATGTTTCGTTGATAGAGGTGCTGGGAAATGACCGCGTATTACTTAGTTACACCATTCACGAATTTTCGCAGGTACAAATGGGTGGCGGGTCATGGCGCGATGACGAAAACGAAGATGATATCGACGATGAAAATGAAAACGACGAACCCGGAAGGCCCCGTGGAATGACCGTAGGCATGGGCGGCAACAGGATGGACTCGCATGTAGCCCTATACGACCTTAACACCGGCGCGCTAGTAGCCGAGTTGCCAATGGAAGGCGCATCATCTGCCACGGCTGGCAGCCAGCACTTTTACGTGCTTAGCGCAATGGATGAACGAATCTACAGCTTCGATATTTCTACCGGCGCGCCAACAAACATGACCCCTGTAAGCCTGGCCGCAAGCGGCGAAATAAGCATGGGCGGCTTTAGGATGATGGGTATGGGCGGTAGTACAATTACGCTCAACAATTATTGCGAACTCCTCGCATTACACAACAATACCCTGCTACACATGCTTGCAGACGATGTAAACACTGTACTTGACGGCAATTCGTTCTCGTTTGGCGAGCCTAACAGTTCCGTTGTAAATGTAATGTCACTTGCCGATGGCAGCACTGTAATAGATGTTTTAACGGGCCAACAAACAAACCGCCTGTACCGCTACGCCTGGGACGAAAATGCCACAATCAGCCCAGAGCGCACTCTTACTGTATGGTCACTTACAAACAACGACTTTGTGCGTGCCACAATAACCGAATTGCGTAGACGGCATCCCGACGCGTATATAACCTACGAGGTAGCACTTAGCGGCATGGGAATGTCCGCATCGGACGCAATAAGAACGCTTAACACGCGCTTACTAAGCGGCCGCGGCCCGGATGTCTTGATTTTGGACGGAACCCCTGTAGAAAACTATGTAGGCCGTGGAATGCTGCTTGACCTGTCTGGCGCGCTAAACACCAGTGATATGTACTCAAATTTGCTTGCACCATATATTCAGCCAGGTGGCGGCATTTATGCCCTGCCAATGCAATTGCGCATACCCACCCTTGCGGGCGAGCCACAGACACTTGCTGCTGTACAAAATTTTGACACGCTTGTAAACCGTGTTGTAACCGGAAACAGGCCCGCCGCACAAGATGCAATGTCATTTGGCGGTATGGGCGGCCTGCCAGAAAACGAACGAGCAGAGCTGCATTTTGCCACCCTTAGGGAGCTGTTCGATTTTATGTGGCTGGCAAACGCGTCGGCAATAATAGACGACTATCAGCTAAACTCTGCCGCGCTTACCCAATTCTTTAACGCGATTTTAGCCATTAGCGATATGTATGACTTAGGCCAGCCAGACCCAATGGGCGGTATGTTTGGCATGGTAAGTGTGTTTGGTGGCGCGGGAAGACCCGTTATGTTACCGCCGTCGCTGGTACAATATGTCTCGCATTCAACAAACATGGCGACATTTAACATCGACAACTTAATGATTATGAGCATGCTTGGAAACCGCGCAAACACCGAGCTTGCAATTTTCCCGGGCATGGTGCCGGGCACTTGGCTGCCATCTACCATTGTAGGTGTGTCTGCAGATACTCAAGTGGCGGATTTTGCTACGGAATTTGTAAACGCTATGCTGTCGCCAGACATTCAACGAATAAATTATGGCGAAGGGCTTCCCGTTACACAAACAGGCGTCGCCTTTCAAATGCAAGAGCAAAGCGAAAGACAAGAGCAAATAAGAGAGCAACTAAGAGAAGTGGGGCAAGAGCCGTTTGAATTTGACTTGGACGCACTAGTTAGGCAGCTTCAAACCCCGGCTGTAATAGAAACAACCCTGCTTGAGATTATTTGGGAAAGTGCCGAGCGTCTTTGCGCAGGTACAATTGGACTTGAAGGGGCAGTGAGCGAAGTTGAGCAAAATATTCGGAATTATTTGGCGGAAAGATCATAAGCAACAACTAACCGCCATTGCCTTCCTGGCACCAAGCTTCATTGGTATTGCGCTATTCTTCCTTGTTCCATTTATTGAAACGGTGCGCCGTAGTTTTTACGACGTGCGCGCCGTAAACTTCATAGGGTTCGAGAGCTATATTTCCGTGCTAAACAACGCAGCATTCAGGCTTGCCGCCATAAACACTGCAAAATTTGTGGCTGTTTGTATACCACTGCTTATGATTGTCAGCTTGGCCACTGCATTGCTGTTACGCTCGATAAAGCCGATGGGCAAGGTTTTTAAGACAACTTTTTTGCTGCCGATGGCCGTGCCTGTGGCAAGCATTGTTCTGCTGTGGCAGGCGGTTTTTAACTATGGCGGGCTGGCAAACACGGTTTTGATAAACTTAGGTTTCGAACCGATTAATTTCATGGGTAGTGGTTCGGCATTTTGGGTATTGGTATTCACCTATCTTTGGAAAAACAACGGCTACAACATGATTTTGTGGCTTGCAGGCTTGGATGGCATCTCTGAAACGCTGTATGAAGCCGCCCATGTAGACGGCGCAGGCCGTTTGCAAAGTTTTAGATATGTGACTTTACCATCCCTGCTTCCCACAATTGGGATAGTGTCTATTCTGTCGCTTTTAAATAGCTTCCGCGTTTTCCGCGAGGCATATCTTGTGGCCGGGGCCTACCCGCACGACTCTATGTACATGCTGCAGCATTTGTTTAACAACTGGTTCTTAAACCTGGATATTAGCAGGCTTAGTGCTGCAGCCACTATGCTTGCAGCTGTGCTACTGGCAATTATCTTACTAATGCGAAAATTTTTAGACAATACACAAGATGACTGAGTACCCGTCATTGCAGGCTCGCATCAACCGTTTTGTTTTAATCTCTTTCATTCTCCCAGATAGTGAAGCACATCAACTGCGCCTTGAATAATATCGGTTACTTGAAACAGTAATTCTTTTGGTAAAATATCACCTGTTTGATTATACCCTCTGTTTTGCAGGTCAACCGCACGAAGGTGTTCACACAAGATATAGCCTGTCGTTTTTGTGCCTTTAAGAGGTATGTCCATTGGTTTTTTTCGGTTTGTGTTGGTTATGGGGCAAATCCATATGAGATTACTTGCTTTTCCAAAGTCCGCATTACTTACAACAAGTGCAGGACGGTATCCCGACTGTTCATGGCCCTTTACCGGGTCGAAATTGGTTAGAATAATCTCGCCTTGCTTTGGTTTAATCATATTGTACAACCTCCGCGCCAACAGAAGGACTATTAAGCCATTCGCTATCTTCGATGGTTACTTCGGTAGGTGTGCCGTCCCATTCCCCTTTGTCAAGTTTTTCAGAAAGAATTTCAGCGAGTGGTTTGCGCTTACGCATTTCTGTGACAGGCATAACAAGCAAAATTCCATTTTTCATTTCCATTTTTACGTTTGATTTGTGTTTAATGTTAAATAGGTCTGTAAATTCTTTTGGGAGTCTAACTCCAAGACTCGAGCCCCACTTATTCACACTGGTTTCCCTTGCTTGCATCATATTAGATACTCCTAGCGTAGAATATTTGTATATACATATATTCTACGTCAATCCAATGAAATATGCAACCTTATTAAGAAATCACATCGTATGATAGCACACTAACACGAACATCGCAAGAAAGGAACTTCACATGAAAGTAGTAAAATTCATACCCCTTATTGCCATGGCATTTTTTGTCTGGTGGGTTCTGTGGTTTATGGTAATGGGGTCGCTAATGTCTTTGGAAGAATTGCGTGCCACCATTGGCCCGGCTCTTATTCCGGGGACAGATGGATATTCCATATGGCCAATCGTACCGACCTGGCCCACAGTGCAGCCCATTGTGGCTCTGCTTTTGGATACACCACAGTTTTTCGTAATGTTTTGGAACACGTTTCGCATTGTAGTGCCGTCCATCTTGGGACAGTTACTAATTGGGGCACCAGCGGCGTGGGCACTAAGCCGCTTCCGCTTTCGCGGGCGCAAATTGCTTGCAACGGTTTATATCGCGCTAATGCTACTGCCGTTTCAAGTAACGATGGTACCAAATTTTCTGGTAATAGACCGGCTGGGGCTTATGAACAACATTTTTGCGGTGATACTGCCCTTCGCATTTTCAGCCTTCCCGGTGTTTATCATGATGCGCGGCTTTGATGCAGTACCACGTGCATTGCTGGAGGCCGCTTCCATAGACGGTGCAGGCCCGCTGCGTACATTTATAAAAATTGGGCTTCCGCTGGGTGTACCAAGTATACTTGCGGCGGCAGTGCTGGGCTTCTTGGAAGTTTGGGGAGCGATAGAACAGCCCATGACATTCTTAAACGACCATTCGACATGGCCCCTGTCACTTTTCCTGCCGCAAATAGTGGCCGAAGAATTGGGACTGGCAATGGCTACATCATTGCTTATGTTGCTGCCCGCCGCACTATTCTTCTTTTTTGGTCAAAAATATTTGGAACTTGGCATACAATCTGCCGGTATAAAGGAGTAGACAATAGTGAAAAAGTATTTTTCTAACATCGACCCGGCTCAACGCCGCGCAGGCGGACGGATAATAAAATTCCTAGCTTTGATGCTGGTATTCACCATCGTTGCCCGCGGTGCAGACGGTGCCACGCTTGCCAGGGTAAGCCTAGCCACACCCGGCAGAACGGACATTGTAGACACAATCTCTGGCCAGGCAACAGTGTCGGTTGTGGACACATATGAAATATCTGCAATCGAGAAGCTAACCATTGCAGAAATGCATGCAATCGCTGGTCAATACTTAGCAATTGGCGATGCTATCGCAACATTTATGTTGTGCGAACTTGAAGAAATGCATATTCGCGAAACTGCCACGCTAAACAGAATGCGTCACGATTTGGACTTGCTGCACCGCAACAATGGCACGGACAGCGGATCATTGGAAACAGCACGCCGCAACCTTCGCCGCGCGCAGGATGATTACGACAATGTCGTACGCCAGGGGCAGGAAGATATTAATGATGCAATGCAGGAACTTACAACGCTGCTAGAGTCTTCCGATACATCGGCAGCAAATTCCCGCGTTTTTAGGGATCATATGCGAGCCGTAGAGGACTATGCTTCCACTTTGGCACGGGGTCAAGCAAATATTGAAGACGCGCAGGCCACACTAAACGAATTGCTGCTAACCGCCCCGGATACAATAGACGATTCTGCCCTGCAAACCGCTATTCGCAACCACGAACGCAACTTGCAAGACTATGATACAACGGTTGCGCAAGGCCAAACAGACATTGCCAACGCCCAAGAAACACTGGACGACCTGCGAGCGCAACGACCCGAAGCCGCAGACCGCACTGCAATTGATGCCGCACAACGTGTCTTAAACCGCGCTAGAGAAGACCGGGAAAGCACCCGCCTTAGCAATGAACGCAGCATATACAACGCCCAAGTTGCACTGGATAACGCCTGGGTTGCCCTTGAACATGCAGTAGTGTCTGGGGATGAAGAGTTGGTTGCCGCCCGCTGGGCCAGTGTTCAGCAGGCAGAAACTGCCCTGGAAGCCGCGCAAAATACTGCCGCCTCAAATATGCTGCCAAGAACACGCGCCGTAGAAGACGCGGAGCGCGACCTTGCACAAGCGCAACGTAACCTGACAACCGCAAATGAAACGGAACTGGAAAGGCTTGAAGGCGAAATAGAACTGGCCGAAACCGCGCTTGCAAACGCCATTACCCGCGCGGCCGAACAGCGCCTGATTGCAATGCGCAATAAGGAAAACACAGAAGCAACTTTGGCGCAAACACAGCGCACCTTTGACAACAGTGTAAGCAGTGAAGCCGAGCGTTTCCAAAACGCTATAACCGCAGCACGAGACGAACTTGAAGCGGCGGAAACCCGCGCAGCAGCAGATTTATCTACAGCGGCCCGCATACTTGAAGATGCAACCCATGCATTAAATACCGAGCTAGAGCGCGCAGATACCGATGTCGTACAGGCGCAAGCGGACATACAAGACGCAATAACCAGGGCGGAAAACAACAGACGCAGGGAAGCACGCAATGTAGAAGACAGAGCCGCAGACTTACGCATGGCAGAGCAAGCACATTTTGGCAATTTGCAGCAAACTGCCGACAGCACCAGGCTTGATATGATTACCGCTACAACTTTGCCGTTGGATATCGCAAACCAGGAAAGCCTGATACGCGAACTGGCGCAAATAATTGAGAACAACGGCGTTATATATGCTGAAACTGCCGGGCAGGTATCTGCGGCACTGCAGCAGGGCGACACCGTGGGAACGGCACCAGTTGTAACATTGCAAATAGTAAATGGCGGCTTTGAAGCACGAATACAAATACCCCAGCGAGACGCAGAAAGACTTACCATCGGCAGTGTGGCCGAAGTTACAACCAGCGGCGGCTCAATGTTTTTTATTCCAACAGAGACAGCGGTTGTGTCCGCTATTTCCGCACCCGACGATGATAATATGGTTGATGTCACACTTCGCCTGCCGGGTACAAATTGGAATATTGGCCAGCGCACAGACGTGGAGATTGTATTAAGCCGCGCAAGTTACGATATTAGTGTGCCAATTTCGGCCCTGCGCTCCGACGATGCAGGTTACTTCGTATATGTGGTGGAACAGCGGAGCACGGTGCTGGGTGTACAAAATGTTATTGCGCGTGCCAATGTGACGGTTAATGCATATGACAGCAACAATGTATCTGTAAGCGGGCCGGTGTGGCGTCAAAGCCAGGTAATTACTGGCAGCAACAAAGCGATATCCGCCGGCGATAGGGTTAGAGTGAATTCATAATGTCATTCATAAAAATCAAAAGTATTATTCTCTCTGGTATATTCGGCCTTCTATTAGTCGCTGGCATACTACAATCCAACGCCATCGCCCAGTTCCCCGGTATATCTTTACGCTTTCATACACCAATATCCGGCCAAGCCGCCCTTGAAGTGCGGCAATATGCCGCACAAACCAACAACCCCTACCCTTTCTGGCCAACATTCTGGCATCAACACAACGCGTCCCTTTCTGCCGGACTAAGAACAGCACAGGCAACCATCATATCATTCTCTGGCGACGCAATGTTGGTTTGGCCAGCGGAATACATCACAGGCAGCGCACCCGGGCAGCTTGACTCAAGCGGCATCGCCGTATCAAAAGCCCTTGCGCATCGCCTGTGGGGCAGTACCAATATTATAGGAATGCGTGTGTATGTAAACGACGCGCCACGCACGGTACGCGGCGTATTTGCCGGTGAAGCAGAGCTTGCGCTGCTACCCTATCACATAGAATATACCGGTCAATACTGGACCGCGGCAGAGCTCGCAGGCGGCCCCGCGCACCCAACCCGCAGCTGTGCAGAATCTTTTGCAATATCAGCGGGCCTGGGCCGGCCCAATCATATACTTATGAGCGGTCCGGGAACCATTTCACGGTTTATGGCATTTTCTCCGCTAATACTTCTTACGGTTTACGCACTTGGGCTTCTAGTAAAATTTACTCGAAAATATTACCCCAGTGCTATTGCGCCGATATTTATTGCCGGCGGCCTTGTGCTTGCAATTTTGCTTCCCGCTATGTTAAACGCCATGCCGCCGTGGCTAATCCCCACACAGTTTAGCGACTTTGGTTTTTGGGGAAATTTAATTTCTCAAGCGCAGGGCAGTTTCCGAGAATTCTTAAGTGCGGCCCCAATGCAGCGGGATGTCGAGCTTAGACTGTATCTGATTAGGCAAATCGCAATTTTTATTCTAACATTATGTATTGGGTTGGTTATTCCCGCCCTCTTGACTCCCCGTGCCCCAAAGGAATATAATTATGTCCATTCACAAACAGAGAGGACAACCCCCAAATGAGAAAAGTAATAATCATCGGTGCCGCCGGGCGCGACTTCCACAACTTTAACACATTTTACCGCAACAACCCCATGTACAAGGTACTGGCCTTCACCGCCGCACAAATACCTGATATTGCAGACCGCAAATACCCGGCATCCCTTGCAGGGGAACTTTATCCAGAAGGCATCCCGATATTCCCTCAAGACGAACTGGAAGCTTTAATCAAAAAACTAGACGCCGATGAATGCGTATTCTCCTACAGCGATATTTCTTACGAAACACTTATGGGCATTTCCGCAAAGGTAAACGCCGCCGGTGTAGATTTTACACTATTGGGCTACAAAAACACCATGCTTAAAAGCACCAAACCCGTTATTGCCATTGGCGCAATCCGCACAGGCTGCGGCAAAAGCCAAACAACCTGCCGCATAGCAGAAATTTTGATAAACAAAGGCCTAAAAGTTATCGCAGTACGTCACCCCATGCCATATGGCGACTTGGAGGCACAAAAAGTACAGCGTTTCGCCAAGTTGGAAGATCTGGACACACATAAATGTACAATAGAAGAACGCGAAGAATACGAGCCGCATATAGTACGCGGCAACGTAATTTACGCGGGCGTAGACTACGAAGCGATCCTTCGCGCGGCAGAAAATGACCCAGACGGCTGCGACGTTATCCTATGGGACGGCGGCAACAATGACTTCCCATTCTATAAGCCAGACCTTATGGTTACAGTTGTTGACCCACACCGCCCCGGCCACGAACTTGCGTATTACCCGGGCGAGGTTACACTGCGCATTGCAGATGTAGTTGTAATTAATAAAATCGACAGTGCAGATTTTGCAAACATCCAAACCGTGCGCCAAAACATAGAAAAGGCAAACCCGGGCGCAGTAGTAATAGACGCCGCTTCGCCACTGACGGTAACCAACCCGGAAGCAATACGCGGCAAGCGCGTTCTTGTAATAGAAGACGGCCCAACCCTTACCCATGGCGAAATGTCAATTGGCGCAGGTGTAGTAGCCGCCCGCCGCTTTAGCGCGGCAGAAATTATTGACCCGCGCGAATACGCCGTTGGCAAACTGGCCGACACTTATCGCGAATACCCAAACATCGGCAAGCTGCTGCCAGCCATGGGCTATGGCGACGAGCAAATCCGCGACCTTTCTGCCACAATAGACAAAGTAGACTGCGACTCGGTTGTTATTGCCACGCCAATTGACCTTGGGCGCGTAATAAAAATAACAAAACCTCATACCAGAGTCGAGTACAGCCTGCAAGAAATAGGCACCCCAGACATGGAAGAGGTTTTGGAAAAGTTTTTAGCAAAAATTAAGTAACAGCTATTTCTCAGAAACAAAAGCAAAACAAGCTATCAGCGCAGTATCTGATTTTCAAACGGAAACACATCTGTATCAGGTGCGGGCATCTTGCATGGATTTATTTTGCGAGAAGCCCGCATTTTTGCATTCGGGACAAAGATGTGTTATTCAAGCTATTAGCGAATTTTCACCGGAGCGGCGAACTATTCTCCCGTAATGCGTTATTGTTATGTTATACTTATACGATACAATGTTTATACAATGGCCGTTGAAAAAACTGGGAGGAACATATATGCAAACTTATATCGCGGAAAATATCAAGAAGCTACGTAACAATAAGAATGTAACGCAAGAAGAATTGGCGTCTTATCTGAATATATCATTTCAATCTGTCAGCAAATGGGAACGGGGCGAAAATATACCCGATATTCAAACATTAGCGGCATTAGCCAATTACTTCGATGTTACCACCGATGAATTACTTGGCATGGAAGGAATACGCGGAGAGTTTTTCAACAACGATTTCCACAACAAAGAACACGAATTAATGAAAGAAAAAAAGTATGATGAACTTATCAAGCTTTTGCAATCAGCGCGCAAAGTATATCCATACAATATCAGTACACAATGGTCGCTGGCGATTGCACTTACGTTGCGCGGTCAACCGGACGACCGGGAGGAAGCAACAGAAATGTGTCGACGTATATTAGGCGATATGCAACACGAAAAAATTAAAACAGCCACGCGGTCTACATTTTTTGTATTAACGAAAAATAATATGTCGCAAGAAGAAGCTCTAAAAAAGGCACGGCAGCTCACTCACATTTGGGATTGTCGCGAAATGATTACGGCAGAGTTATTTAAATGTAAGGAGCGCGAAAACTATTTGCAATATTTGACACGTCTGCTTATTAGTATCTTATATAGCAAAATCGAAAACGGCCCGCTTGACGACGATATAATGCTACACAATATTTTCAGTGGGGATTTTCTGATAGAAAATACAAATGAAAACCTGCGTATGTTGGAACGGATAAAACAATTTATCAAAAAAGGCAAAAATGTAATGATGCCTGATTATCAAACAATACCATTGACATAAAATGACAAAAGGATAAGCATATTAATCAGCTTACCCTTTTTTATTTCAACAGTTAAATATTCATAGCAAGCCCGCCGCCTTTGTAGTGGTTGTGCCAGAGAGACGTTTGTAGTTTACGCTACATAGTCGTAACCCACTATCACTAAACCCACCGCCCACAACAGTAAACACTTCGCCCATTATGGTAATTTTTTCGGGAAGGACGGCATCTGCATCTTCGCGGCCTACTACGGTTGCGGTTTGTTCTTCCAGACACAATTCGAAATGAAAGCCCCTGGCCGTAACATTTACCGATGTGATTTCATAATCACCTGCGGCAGAAATCATACCAGCTAAGAAAATACTGACAAACGCAAAGTAAATTAATATGCCAGAAATATCTTTTACCGATGTGATAATTGGTGCCGCACCCGCCGCTTGGTCTGCATTAAGTTTCATTAGCAAAAATGGAACCAGATAGCCAAGTGTTGCCGCAAGCGTTACTGTTAGTGCAAGTGCAACGCCAACCGCAAAACCCAGCATTATATCGCCTTGCCAAACAGTAGCAATCGCACCAGACGCAAAGCCGGCAACAACACCAATGCTAAGCCCAACCCCAACTTCCTTTGCCAAATGCTTGAAAAATTGGTTCAAATTAATATGACCAAGAACCACACCCCGCGCAAACGATGTGGATGACTGTGTGCCAACACTGCCACCCATGTCCATAATAAGCGGGATGAAAAACGCAACCACAACTACGGACTCAAGAATTTCTTCAAAGCCGCCAAGCACAATTGCGGCCAGCATACCACCCAAAATTGTAATACCTAAAAACGGCAAACGTACTTTCCAAACAGACCACAAGTTGCCCCGTATCAAAATTTCGCTGCGGTTAGCCTCTTTGCTTGCAAAAATACCACCGGATGTCAAAATGTCTTCTGTAGCTTCATCTTCCAATATGTCCAATGCGTCGTCAATTGTTACAATACCAACAAGACGGTTTTCGCTGTCAACAACAGGGATGGCTAACCAGTCCAAGTTTTTCAAAAGGCGGGCAACTTCTTCTTGGTCGGTATCAGTAGTTACCGTCACATTAGCTTTTTTCATGATGCTTTCTATTTTGTCGTCTGGTTCGGCAACCAATAAGTCGCGCAGGGAAATAGCGCCTTCCAGCTTCTTTTTATCATCGGTAATAAACACGTTGTAAATTGTTTCTTTGCCGGCGGCGTCGGCCTTTACTTTTTCCAATGCTTCTGCCGCTGTCAAGCCCTTTGGCAGGCGTATATATTCCGGCGTCATGATACGGCCCGCGGTTTGTACACCGTAGCCCATCAGCAGGTTGGTCATCTCGCGTTCTTCGGGCGATAATGCCGCCAATATTTTCCTGGCAACCGATGCTGGGAGTTCGTCCAGCAAACGTACACGGTCATCCGGCGCAAGCTCATTTACCATTTCTATTACCTGGGCATCCGTAAACGAACGCAGCAGGTTTTGCTGGTCGTCTGTGTCCAGCTCTTCGAACACAGACAATGCCAAATCTTTGGCAAGCAGCCTGAACACTATTACCTGCTCGTTAGCAGATAACTCATGAAAAAGACTCAAAATTTCGGCTTCTTCTGCGCTTACAAGCAGAATTTTTAAAGTTTCCATGTCTTTCTCTTTTAAACAGGATAGGATTTTGTCAATTAACATTTTTAGTACCTCCTCTTAATGGGGCTCTGCCCCAAACCCCGCCGCTACAGCGGAAATGAATCCCGCTTCCGCTTCCTTCGGGGAGCGCGGTGACGCGCTCTTTCATTGTATTATTTACTAATTCTAGGAAGCACAACCCCGCGATGGGTAATTAATTTATGGCAACAGAACAGAAATTTATGCTGCCGAAATTTAATTTACACAGTCGCCCGTCAGGTTCGGGATTGTGGCTCTTACTGCCAATTTCCATTCTGTTTTCACCTCTTTCTGTAAGCCTCATTTAGATAAAAAAAATCTGCTACCATTTCATGCGGTAGCAGAGGTTATATTAATCCTCATTAAAAGACTCGCTTTGGCTATTTTATTTCACCAAAGCGTTCCATCTACCGTTCAAGCTTCAGCTTCACAGGGCATCAAAACTTTCGCTTCGCGAAAGCGGCTAAAGCCGCCGGACTTCTTTCCGGTTCCGTTGAAGTTGCACTATTCCATGCCTTGTTTTCGACATGGACTGTTAGCCCTCTCATCGTGTCTCCACGACTTTGCGGCAGCAACCCGTATCCCTATGGTAGCCTCACCTACCGAAATGGTTAAACCAACTAAACAATAGTAAAACAGCAAATTTCATTTGTCAACAATTTTATTAACTGAATTTAAACTCCATGCGCGCAAAAGTTTACATAGGGTTTATATTTCCGAGATATACTCCTTCGTGGCGCATCAAATATATTAGAAATCAAAAATGATGAAAGCCTTGACAAGCGCGCCGCCGCGCTCCCCGTAGCGAAGCGAAGGAAGCGGAAGTCGGCTTTGCCGACTGTAGCGGCGGGGTTGTAGGGGCAGCGCCCCTACTTTAAAGGAGGATTTTTTTAATGTTACAACTAAAGAGCATAACCAAAGACTATGTCATTGGCACCAACAAAACACAGGCTTTAAAAGGACTTGACCTGCAGTTCCGCGACAACGAATTTGTAACAATACTGGGCCCGTCTGGCTGCGGTAAAACGACTATGCTAAATCTACTGGGCGGTTTGGATATTTACACCACCGGCGACCTTATAATAAACGGCAAGTCCACAAAGGATTTTACCGACCGCGACTGGGATACCTACCGCAACCGTCGTGTTGGTTTTGTATTTCAAAATTATAATTTAATATCGCATCAATCTGTGTTGCGCAATGTAGAGTTGGCACTTACGCTTTCTGGCGTGTCTAAGGCAGAACGCTTAAAGCGCGCAATAGAAGTTTTGGGCAAAGTAGGCCTTGCCGACCAACTTTACAAAAAGCCAAACCAACTGTCCGGGGGGCAAATGCAGCGTGTTGCCATTGCCCGCGCACTTATTAATAATCCAGAAATTTTACTGGCAGACGAACCAACAGGCGCGCTTGACTCGGAAACCAGCGTGCAAATAATGGAGCTAATCAAAGAAATAGCAAAAGAACGCCTGGTTATTATGGTTACACACAACCCCGAACTAGCAGAAAAATACTCTAACAGAACGATAAAATTATTTGACGGTGAACTTATTGGGGATAGTAACCCCCACGAAGTTGAGGTAGAAAAAGTAGCTGTCACTAAAAAAAGTAAACGAGACAGAAAAACTTCCATGTCCTTCTTTACGGCTTTATCCCTAAGCTTCAATAACCTGCTTACGAAAAAAACACGCACATTTTTAACCGCGTTCGCGGGCAGCATCGGCATAATTGGTATTGCGCTAATAATGTCGCTGTCAAGCGGTGCGCAAGCATATATACAGCGTGTGCAAGAAGATACGCTTTCACAGTTCCCATTAATAATAGAAAGCACTACCGCCGACTTTGTGGCTATCATGTCCGCTATGAACGAACTGCAGCATGGCAGGCCAGACCGCACGGGTGCTACCGCCGTGTATTCCATGAATATCATGGGCGGGATGCTTAGTGCCATGGCGCAAGGCCGCGAAGACAACGACCTTCGCGCATTCCGCCACCATATAGAAGCCAACCGCGAAGAGATTGACGCACTTGCGAACGCTGTTACCTATACCTACAACATCAATTTCAACATTTTTGACCCGGATACCAGCGACGGCGTGCATCAAATACACCCCTCCAACTTGTTTGGCGGCGGGGGAATGGGCGGCCCAATGGGCGGCATGATGATGGGCGGCGGCATGAATGTTTGGACAGAAATGATTAACAACCCAGAATTACTTGACTCACAATTTGATATTATCGCAGGCCGCTGGCCCGAAGAAAAACACGAAATTATACTTGTAGTAGACGAACACAACGAAATTACCGACTTCGTGCTATACACTCTGCGAATGATGGACCCGCGCGACATACCGCGCATGATGCAAGCCCTTAACCAGGGCGAAGTATTTACAACCGAAATCTCCCGCTTCACATATGAAGAGCTTATGGACCAAACATTTACAATGGTGCTTAGCACCGATATGTTTGAACAAAATGGTCAGGCCTGGGAAGATAAAAGCGAAGACGAGGACTTTATGAGCGGCGTCATCGCAAACTCGCTGGAATTGCAAATTGTGGGCATAATCCGCCCCGCGCCGGACGTGTTAATGACTGCACTCCCCAGCAATATCGGGTATCTGCAAAGCTTAACCGAATATATTATCCAGCGCACCAACGCCGCAGATATCGTAATTCAGCAGCGTGCAGATGAATATAGAAATGTGTTTACCGGCCAGCCGTTCGACGAAGAAAGCCGCGACAGTTTTGAGCGCAACATGTCAACATTAGGCGCAGTGGATATCGAAATCCCAAGCACAATTCGCCTATATCCGCGCGACTTTGAAGCAAAAGAGGCTATCGAGCAGTTTATAGCCGACTATAACAGGATGGTTGTAGAAGCCGGATACGAAAACACCATCCATTATACCGACTTTGTGGGCATGATGATGGCATCCGTAAGCACAATCATAAATGTGATAAGCAATATTTTAATTGCGTTTGTTGGCATATCGCTTGTGGTATCGTCCATTATGATTGGGATTATCACATATGTATCGGTGCTGGAACGCACAAAGGAAATTGGTATTTTAAAGAGCATAGGCGCAAGCAAAAAAGATATTTCTCGCGTGTTTAATGCAGAAACGCTTATCGTGGGCTTTACCGCAGGCAGCCTGGGCGTGCTTATTACCGCACTGCTTACCATCCCGGCAAATATGATTATTTACCGGTTTACAGAAGTTAGCGGCGTGGCATCATTGCCAATAATCGGCGCAATTGTATTAATACTCCTTAGCATGGGGCTAACTTTGGTTGCGGGGCTTATTCCATCAAAAATTGCCGCAAGAAAAGACCCAGTTGTTGCATTGCGCACAGAATAAACTATGAAGCAGAAATTATTAGTTGCTATAATATGTATGGTTGCACTGGCGGGCTTCTTCATGCCCGCCGTGACGGTGCGGCTGGCTTTTTTGGGAACAGAACGCTCAGCCAATTTTAGTCTGGCAACCCCATTCGAAAATAACGACTCGCCATTTGGAGGCGAGGCCGGCGGCTTTGCGCAGTCAGACTTGCTGGATCTAGTAGATATCGATATTTTTGATATGCGCGATGATATAGGCGGACGGATGGCACGTGCAGCAGGTTCATATTTGGCGACATTTTTATTGCTTATTGCGGCTTTGATATTTGTGCTAATTGGCAAACTAAATAAAACATCGCTACTGCTGCATGTATTATGTATTGGTCTGTTTATTTACTCTGGCCGCACAATACTATCCGTGCCAGAGATAATGTTTGAAAGAATCGAAAATATGCTGGGCTTTTTTGCAATGTTTATCAATATCCGAGGGATGCTGCAAATAAGCCTGGGTATGGGCTATTGGGTGACACTTGTGGCATTGGTGGTACTGCTTGCCACCAGAGTCGTACTGGCAGTTCTAAAAAATTTTCGAAAAAACCAAATAGCGAAATGACGTCATTAGAGGTATCACGAAATGTGTGAGTATGGGACGCCACCCTCGGCGTCCCGTTTTTCGAGGCAATTTCGGGACGCCGAGGGCGGCGTCCCCTACTATTCACCTAGACGTTGCTCCAATTCCATAATCCGTTCGCTAAGCCGCGTTAACTCTGCGCGGAATGACGCATCTTCTCTTGTGTCCCTGCCGGGTTCGCCTACCATTGTGTGGCCCGGGGGGACATCTTTTATTACAATGGTTCCCGCGCCAATTTTGGACCCTTCGCCTATAGTTATTGGGCCAAGAATTATCGAATTAGCACCAATGTACACGTTATTCTCAATGGTGGGGTGGCGTTTGCCGGTATCCTTGCCCGTGCCGCCCAAAGTCACACCCTGATAAATGGTCACATTGTCACCAATTTCGCAAGTTTCGCCAATTACAACACCCGCGCCGTGGTCTATGAAAACACCTTCGCCTATTGTGGCACCCGGGTGTATTTCTATACCAGTAAGAAAACGAGAATGTTGTGACACCGCCCGGGATAGGAAAAACAGCCTCATGCGATATAGGCGATGAGCAATTTTATGAAAAAACATTGCCCAAAAGCCCTGATATAAGAGGACTTCCATATTGGAGCGTATGGCCGGGTCTTGTTGTCGAATAATCGGTATTAATTTTGAAAGTTTCATGTGGGGAAATCTCCTTTTACGAAAACAGCTCTGTTGACAGATACCTTTCTCCTGTATCCGGGAGTATGACAACGATATTCTTTCCTGCATTCCCGGGCCGGTTTGCGGCTTGCATTGCTGCCCACACTGCCGCCCCGCTAGAAATGCCAACCAAAAGCCCTTCTGTTCTTGCCAAATCCCTAGCAATTTCAAAGGCATCGCTGCTTGCTACTTGCACAATTTCGTCATAAATACCCGTATCAAGAATTGCCGGTACAAAACCGGCACCTATACCTTGTATCTTATGCGGGCTTGGCGCGCCGCCAGATAAAACAGGCGAATCAACTGGCTCTACAGCTATAATATGCACGTCCGACTTTTTTGACCGTAGATATTTTCCTACCCCGGTGATTGTGCCGCCAGTACCTACTCCGGCAACAAAAATATCCACTGCACCGCCCGTATCATTCCATATTTCTGGGCCGGTAGTTTTCATGTGTATTGCGGGGTTTGCAGGGTTGGAAAATTGCCCTGGCATAAACGCGCCCGGTATGCTTACGGTAAGCTCTTCTGCTTTTGCTATCGCGCCGCGCATTCCCTTTGCGCCTTCGGTTAAAACCAGTTCTGCGCCATAGGCCTTTAGCAGCAGCCGTCTTTCCATGCTCATTGTTTCCGGCATGGTAAAAATAACAGGGTAGCCTTTGGCCGCAGCAATTGCCGCAAGGCCAATGCCAGTGTTACCGCTGGTTGGCTCTATTATTACGCTGTCTTTTGTTAAAAGCCCTTTTTCTTCTGCGTCGGTAATCATTGCTAGGGCAATACGATCTTTTACGCTGCCGGCCAGGTTAAAACATTCGAGCTTTACTATTATATTTGCCGATAGGTTGTGCTTAATTGCAAAATTTGATAATTGCAAAAGCGGCGTTTTGCCAACTAATTCTGTTGCGTTTTTATACATCATGGCTGTCTCCTTAATTCCCACAAATGCCACCCTCTTACACCAGGCACACGTGGGCCATATTCATCCCTATCAAGAGAAAAATTTTGTACACGGTCATTTACCGCCCAAATCTGATATCCACTGGTTACAGGTATCCACGGGGCTTGTTCATATACATATCGTTGGAATTCGAAGAACTGTTCGCGAAGCCAGTCCATATCCCATGCCTGTGCGTAATAAAATCTTGCCAAAATAGCATCAAATTCTGGGCTTGTGTAGCGTGTAGCGTTATGTGAAACATTGCCCCACAACCCATCAGGGTTTGGGTTGCTGCCAACCAGCCAAGTAGCGTCATAGATGTGAATAACTCCATCATCTAAATCATGAGTTAAAATGTCTGTACGCTCTGGAAGACTTACAAGACGGTTTTCGAATAGCACAACATTTAGGCCAACTCTTGCCCAGTTTTCTTGATGGAAAGGTACTTTATCATAGTTTTCAACAAAGTTATTAGCGATTAGCCACACAAGTTCAAAAGGTTCGCCCGTTACATTGTGACGGCGGAATGGCTCGCCGTCTACCCATTCATAGCCAGCCTCGTCCAAAATTGCATTGGCTTTGTCCAGGTCAAATATCGAAAAACCTTCGATACCTTCATACATAAAGTCACCCTGCCAAGGTACTATGGTTGTAGCAATTGGGAAACGATACCCATTAAAAATCTGTTCCGCAACTGTTTCATTATCACGCGAGTAGCCCAAAGCACGGCGCAGGTAAATACAGTTAATATAAGAATCCTGATTAGGAGTAATAACTCCTGTTAAATTATCGCGAAAACCATGCCTAAAGCCCATAAAATCCAGTCGTCTATCTAATGCAGTAACGGCTGTGGTATTGGGTATATACTCTATTCGCCACGCATTAAACACTGCAAATTGCGCAATGTCGAAAAAGATAGGGTCACCAGCCGCCAAAGAAAGTATAATAAGGTCTGGGTGAACAACTTGGATATCTATGCCGTCAAGCTTAGGCGTACCACGCCAATAATCTAAATTAGCAAGTAAAAAAGCAGAATTTTCCGTGGAATCAACCAGCATGAACGCCCCGTTTCCAATGGCGTTTTGTCGTGAGTTTGGGTGATTTTCGATATCCCCCATAGGTATACCCTCAAAATGGTGGCGCGGCATTGGTGTTGACCAAACACCGCCGATTCGGATGGTTTGGTCAATACTATAGTACGAAAATTCAATAGAACGTCCATTATTAAACACACGAATGCCGGAAATACCAACGCTTGGGTCTGCCCTAAACTCTTCGATGCCCAAAATATTACCTGTATTATTTGCAGGGCCAAAACGCTGAGAAAATGTATCCGGGTGGGCTATCATTTCGTACGCAAATTCCAGGTCATACATTGTAACTGGCACACCATCATGCCAGTACATGGCCGTATCTTCGTGGAAGTGTATAGTAAATGTCGCGTTGTCAACATCGTACTCGAACCATGCCGGGCCATAATGGTTGAAGTGGTGGTTTTGACAGACGCGAAGCAAGCTTGTGAACATAAAGTCGTTGACTATCCCGTCGTCTGCAAAAATTGTAAACACCGGGTTGTGGATGCCTTGTAAAAGATTTTGGCTAACCAGCGCATAATATAGTATGTCGCCTGTCCCTACCGGCTCTGCATCTACCCGCAATGGCGTGGTAATAGCAGCGACTCTATTGATACTATCCCATTCTGCCGTACCGCCAAGTGCCTCTGCAACAGCACGGAGGGGTATCATTGCGCGCCCGCCAATAATTTGCGCTAGGGCATTCCAATGCGCCTCAAGGCCCAGCTTTTCTAATATGTCACGTGCAGGCACAAGCACGCGCCCGTCAATTATCACAGGCAATTGGTCGTAAAATTCGACTGGGTCGCCATTAACCATTACGGTTATTGGGTCGCCGCTTCCCACCGACACGGCAGCGGCAGGCAAAATTGGCGTTAGTGCCAAAATAAGTACAAGAACTGCTGCAAGTAATTTTTTAAATGTTTTCATAACGCGCCTCCTTAGTGTTTGATATATAATATGCTAAAGCAAATTGTAGGTCAATATAATTCGCGAAACTGGGCTAGTCAACATTACCCAAAAACCCTTCTTCACTCTCATGCCGTTTATCCCTATTCATTAGCGACATTGTGGCATCCAGCGCGGGTTTATCTTCAAACAGCACTTGATATGCCTGATTAATAATAGGCATCTCTACACCCATTTTATCTGCCAAATGTTTTGCAGCGCGGCATGTGTTTATGCCCTCTATTACCATTTTTATTTCGTCACGCACCTGGTCTGGGGTTTTGCCCTGCCCAATTAAAATACCAGCACGGCGGTTGCGGCTGTGCATACTTGTGCAGGTTACAATCAAGTCACCAATGCCGGACAGCCCGCCAAAAGTTTCGGCATTTGCGCCCATGGCGACGCCCAAACGCGTAATTTCAAAAATGCCACGGGTCATAAGTGCGGCCTTTGTGTTGTCGCCAAAGCCCAGCCCGTCAGATATCCCCGCGCATAGCGCAATTACATTTTTTAGCGAGCCGCCAAGTTCTACCCCCAAAATATCATCATGGGTGTACACCCTAAAATACGGGTTCATGAACGCATCCTGTATAAAATTTGCAGTGGTCTTGTCGCTTGAAGCTACAACATTTGTTGTAGGCTTTTTTTGTGCAACTTCTTCGGCATGGCTTGGGCCAGACATTACCGCAATTTTACAACCCGGCATCTCTTCCCGCAAAACGGCAGACAGCGTCATTAGCGTATCATTTTCTATGCCCTTAGAAATATTTACAATCACTTGCCCCGGCTTTACAAACTGCCGCAAGCTTGCAAAAGTTGCCCGCACAGCAAAAGACGGCAGTGCGCATACAATAATATCTGCATTAGCACAGGCGGCAAGCTCCGTCGTATGCGACACAGCTTGCGGAATAGCAAAACCCGGCAAATACGAAATATTTTCTTTGTGAGTTTGTAAATTCTCGCATTCCCCGGCCGAGTGTGACCACAGCAGTACATTGTGGCCATTTTCGGCCAGCATTATGGCAATTGCGGTACCCCAACTGCCCGAGACTATTACTGATATATTCATGATTTTGACATGCCTCCTGATATGTTTGTTATATTATACCATGCGTTTGCTAATAAAAACAATTCCGCCTAAACTTCGTATATAATAATGTACAGGGGGTGGCACCCAATACATAGAGCCGGCTGCTCGTGTAGAAAACAGCAGGGTACATTTAGACTATAGCAACGGAATGAAGGAAATTTATGGAAAATAAAGTTGTGCTATACAATTCAAACGACATTAAAATTGGAGAAACTTTTGTGCGCAGGGCAAAGCAGCTTGTCAACAGGCAAAGGGCACAATGGACAGATAGCAGTCAGACTGCTATTCGTTTTTATCCAGAAATGGAGCATATGGACGAAGATGTTATTGACCCTATTGCTACGCCAAGCATACAGATTCATCAGTTATGCTTTGCGCCATGGCCGGACGGCTACTACTATCCTGCAGTAATTGAAGATGTTTTAATAGACCATGTACGAATAGCTTTCTTGGACTGTGACAAAAGAACGTTGCGAGCAGAACAAGTCATAGGGTTGCAAGACGCCTTTGACAATATGGCGTTTGAAGGAAATTGGCAAGATGGGTGGCGTTATTACGAAGGGATTTTGACAAGCCGCCAACCCCTTGTAATGACATATTATGACGGCGATGTTGAACATATAAATTTGTATCAACTTCGCTGCTTTTTCCCAAAATAATGGCTAAATAAAAGTTTTACAGGCAGAAGCGGAACAATCGCCTCTGCCTTTTATTATCTTGCAATCGCGCAACTACAATGTTAGACTTTTCCCAAACTCGGAACAGAAAGGGTTATCTCAATGTTCAACATCCTAGTAGCCGAAGACGACCAAACCCTATTAAAAGTAATGTGCGCAATCCTGTCAAAAAAGGGCTATAATCCCCTACCCGCCCCCAATGGTGCGGACGCCCTTGCCATAATGGAAAAAGAGCATATAGACATGATGATAACTGATATTATGATGCCGGAAATGGATGGCTATAACTTAACTGCCCAAATACGCAGCGGCGGGTTTAGCTTTCCGATTCTTATGGTGACAGCAAAAGAAAAATTTGAAGACAAGGAGAAAGGCTTCGGCTATGGCGCAGACGACTACATGGTCAAACCAATAGACGTAAAGGAAATGGTGCTACGCGTAGAGGCACTTTTGCGCCGCGCAAAAATATCTACAGAGCGCAGCCTGTCATTTGGTAAAATTCACTTAGACTATGATATGCTAACCGTTTCCGGGGAAAATGAAACCATCGAATTGCCGGTCAAAGAGTTTCTTTTACTGTTCAAATTACTGTCATACCCGGGCAAAATATTTACCCGCCAATCCCTGATGGAAGAAATCTGGGGCATGGACACCAATTCTGAAGAGCGCACCGTAGATGTTCATATTAGCCGCATACGCGAAAAGTTCCATAAATGGAGCGACTTCGAAATTGCTACAGTCCGCGGGCTTGGCTATAAGGCGGTGAAAAATGCGTAAACACTTGACTATATGGGTGGCATTTGTCGTATTCGTATTTATTGTCCTGCTAACCACAATGGTGCTGGGTATCGCTTTATATGTATTGGTAACCCATTTAGACTTGCCAGAAACAGCCCGGTGGACCCCAAGGTATACATTCACCTTTATTTTGACCATTAGCATACTGTTTGGCACCATAGCAGCGGCTTTTGCCGGCAAGCGAATGGTAAAATTCATCTACGCCCTGCGGGACGCCACAAAAAAGATATCCGCCGGCAATTTTGATATAAAACTGGCAGAAGACAGCTATATTAGTGAGGTAAACTCCCTCCTTCGCGACTTTAACAAAATGGCAAAGGATTTGGGCAGTATACAAACATTAAAAGATGATTTTGTCACAAGCGTCTCTCATGAAATAAAAACACCTATCGCCGCAATAGATGGCTGTGTAGAATTGCTAAAAGAGCAAACCCTTACGGAAGATGAAAGGCGCGAATACATTAACATAATCGACATAGGCGTAAAGCGGCTTTCCGTACTTACAGCCAACATACTGCGCCTTTCCAAGCTTGATAATCAAGAAATTTTGCCAGACCAAGTAGAATTTTCGCTGGACGAACAACTGCGTCAGGCAATTTTGTTACTAGAGCACCAATGGAGCGCGAAGGACATAAATTTAAACATTTACTTCAACCCCGTACGCGTACTGGGCAACAAAGAATTGCTGATGCAAGTCTGGACAAACTTGATTGATAATGCGATTAAATTTTCTAAAAACAGCGGCGACATTAACCTGGAAATAACCCAGGTACACGACCGCATATATGTAAAAGTAATCGACTTTGGCATAGGCATGAGCAGCGAAACCGTGAAGCATGCTTTCCAAAAATTTTATCAGGGGAACGAAAGCCGTACCCAAAAAGGGAATGGCCTGGGCCTGGCACTCGTAAAACGTATTGTGGAGTTATCAGGGGGCAATGTTTTTGCAGAAAGCCGCCCAGGAAAAGGTAGTGTATTTACAGTGGAATTACCCGCTGCAGAAAGGTGATGCCTAAAGAGCGGATGGCGTTTTGATATTGCAATCTTTCATCAAAATAGTGCCCCTTCCCCACTGCCAGCATTTGAAGATAAAATTAATCGCATTGCCAACGAATTTTGGTTTATATCATCCATGGTGCTTGCAAAACTTGGCCGTGACGATTATTTAGTTGCGTCACACCTAACGCTTGAACTATGCCAACATATAATCGTCATCCAAATGCTTGTACGGGATAATATAAAAACACGGATTTTCATAGGTTTGGTGGCATGGAAGATGTACCTATATTTGACCAACTGATTTCCACAACGCAAGAAAATAGCACGAAAACAAATATACACAACCTGCTTTTTGCAGCAGCAGAACATATGGACAAAACACTAATTGGATGGGGCTATACAAGCCAAATAGATACATTAAAAGCAATGTCCAACATATTTTAAATGGGGGTTTGGACAATGACCTTGATACAATTGCACGATAGCAGTCATCGGCAACGAAAACTGCACCCCTTGCACCCTAAGGATGCAGTTTTTATTTTGTTGTCAAGTTAGGTTGCATTTATCCTAACTGCGTGATATCCTATCATGGATAGGAGTTGATAGCAATGAATATAAGTATTGACAATCTGGTTTCCATTTCAGATGCTAATCAGAATTTTTCAAGAGTAGCACGTCTTGTAGATGAAAAAGGAACGGCTGTTATCTTAAAAAACAATGCACCTCGTTATGTATTATTAGATTACAACATGCTACGGCAGGCAAATTTTGTAGCAGATGATGTGGATGTGGATAATATAGCTTCACGCATATTATCTAAACACATTAAAGCGTTTGAGGAACTGGCTAAATGATTACGCTTTCAATAGAGCAAGTAAAGCAAATGCACACAAAATTACTACAAGCTACAGGCGGTCCCGACGGACTAAGAAGTGAAGCACTACTTGAGTCTGCCTTGAACTCACCCTTTCAAACATTTGATGGTGTGGAACTGTACCCATCAACTATCGCAAAAATTGCACGTATCGCCTATAGCCTTGTCCGTAACCATCCTTTTGTGGACGGGAACAAACGAATTGGTGCATATGTAATGCTTGTTCTCTTGGAGCTAAATCATATAGAGACTGCATTTTCCGATGATGATATTATTGTCATTGGACTAGAGCTGGCAGATGGCAGTATGGATTATGAACGATTATTAACCTTAATTTTAGAACGAGTAATATAGATAGGGTTTGGATGGTGGAGTTGATACAATAACACATTAGCAAATGTTGCGTGATGATTGGGTGTGGAATGGCATCCGTTTACCTCATAGGTTTGACATGCAGTACAGATTGAAATGAATGGAGGAAAAACATATGGCAAAAAAATTTGTACTAATCTTTGGGCCACAAGCAGTTGGAAAAATGACCGTTGGACAGGAATTGGAAAAAGTCACCGAATTAAAATTATTTCATAACCATATGTCAATTGAACTTGTTTTGCCTTTTTTTCAATGGGGTTCAGAGGAGTTTAACAGACTTAACGGGTTGTTTCGCCATGAAATAATGGAGGCAGTTGCAAAAAGCGACCAATATGGCATGATTTTTACGTACTGCTGGGCGTTCAACCATCAGTCCGATTGGGATTGGGTAAAAAACCAATGCGATATATTCGAGCGGAATGGAGCAGAAATTATTTTTGTTGAGCTTGAGGCGGACATGGATGAACGTATTAAACGAAATAGAACGCCAAACCGCTTATTACACAAGCCCTCGAAGCGTAATGTTGAAGGTAACGAAAAGCGATTAGCAGAGTTGGAAAAAATATACAGATTAAATTCAAACGAAGGTGAGGTAATGCATGATAAGTATATGCGCATTAACACGACAAACCTTCTATCAGAGGATACAGCAATTATGATTAAGGAAATGTTTGGATTATAGTAAATTGAGATTGTGGGTCAGACTCGCAATGACAGTCATGAACAACGTAATCATTTTCATCAAAAATCAGAATTTTCACACGTAACTTATATAATCGTGTAAAGTGTTCTGGTTTCGTGTTCTAGTGTCACACAAAGGGTGCAAATAAAAGCGAGATATTTATGCAAGCGTACCGTTTTATAGTATAAATTTTTGCAAAAAATATGCCACGATATCGGAGAAACCCTAGAATATAGGCTGCTCAAAGCTTCCCATAATTGTATCAAGTCACCGTCCAACCGGGGCTGTCTAATTGTGCATTAAGTATGAATATTCATGTGCTTGGTCGTCAACATCAAAAGAGTTGGACTTGATCCACAATGACAAACATGTGCAAATTGTTCAACACAATTTAAAATACCCGCAGATGCAATTCATCTACGGGCATTTTTATATTAACTAACAGATGGGGATGAGGTCCTTCTTTTTGGCCTGCGGCGTGGTTGCGGCTTGCGATAAATAGGCAAGCGGTTTTCATTATTAACAATAACCGGCGGCTCGCCATGTTCTATTGTCTCGCGTGTAATAATGCAGCGTTCGATTGTGTTATCCGACGGGATATTGTACATAACATCCATAAGAATGCTCTCGACAATTGCCCTAAGCCCTCTTGCGCCTGTTTCGCGGGAAAGAGCTTTTTGCGCAATGGCCCTAAGTGCGTCTTCTTCAAAATCCAAGTATACATTATCAAGTTCCATCAGGAACTGATATTGCTTGGTAATGGCGTTTTGCGGTTGGGTCAAAATGTTAAGCAATGTATCTTCGTCCAAGTTATTTAACGTTACGATAACAGGCATACGCCCTATCAATTCTGGGATAAGGCCATATTTGTGTAAGTCCATTGGCTGAACTTCTTTTAAAATTTCATCGCCGCGTTTTTCGATTTTGGTTTTTACTTCTGCACCAAAACCAATAACTTTTTTGTTAAGACGTTGCTCGATAACTTTGTCGAGCCCACTAAACGCACCGCCGCAAATGAAAAGTATATTTGACGTATCAATTTGAATAAAATCCTGATGCGGATGCTTACGCCCGCCCTGCGGCGGCACAGCTGCAACTGTACCTTCCAATATTTTTAGAAGAGCCTGCTGTACACCCTCGCCGCTAACATCCCTTGTAATTGAAGGATTATCACCGCGGCGCGATACTTTGTCTATTTCGTCTATATAAATGATGCCGCGTTCTGCACGGTCTACATCAAAATCTGCAGCTTGAATTAGCCTTAGCAAAATATTTTCTACGTCTTCGCCAACATATCCGGCTTCTGTAAGGCTTGTAGCATCGGCAATAGCAATAGGTACTTGCAAAAATTTAGCCAATGTTTGTACAAGATAGGTTTTGCCTACACCTGTTGGGCCAATAAGCAACACATTGCTTTTTTGCACTTCGATTGGGCAATCCATATGATACATTGCGATGCGCTTATAGTGGTTATATACAGCCACACATAGTGCTGTTTTTGCCTGTTCCTGGCCTATTACATATTCGTCCAAGTAGGCGCGGATATCCTTTGGCTTAGGCAAATTAAGATTGTCGCTGTAGCGTGGGGCTCTTGTATCTTCACCAGTGTCTAAAATATCGCAGCACCTGTCTATGCAATCGCCACAAATATAGCAGTTTGGCCCCGCAACAAGCGTACCCACATTATCTCTGGTACCGCCACAAAACGAACACCTGACTGCGTCACGCCCTTCAGATTTTTTTGGCATTACACTTTCTCCCTTCGGGTAATAATTTTGTCAATTAACCCGTATTCAAGGGCTTCTTCACTTGTCATGAAATAGTCGCGTTCCATATCGTCTGCAATTTTGCTAAGTGGTTGACCAGTATTATCTGCATAAATTTGGTTAAGCTTCTTTTTTGTTTGAATAATGCGATCTGCATAAATTTTAATATCTGTAGCTTGCCCGCCTAAACCACCAGATATAGAAGGTTGATGAATCATAATTTCTGAATTGGGTAGTGCAAAACGCTTACCTTTTGCACCGCCAGCAAGTAAAAACGAGCCCATGCTTGCTGCCATACCAACGCAAATTGTAGATACATCACATTTTATATGATTCATCGTATCGTAAATTGCCAGCCCGCTTGTTATGACGCCGCCGGGGCTGTTAATGTACAGGCTAATATCCTTGTCTGGGTCTTCCGACTCCAAAAACAGCAACTGCGCAATAATAAGGCTTGCGCTAACATCGCTAACTGCATCGCCCAAAAATATGATGCGGTCTTTTAAAAGGCGGGAGTAAATATCGTACGAACGCTCACCGCGGCTGGTTTGTTCTATTACATATGGTACTAAATTTGCCATGTTGATGTCCTCTATTCTTGTAGTTGATCTATATTAATTTCTGGCATTGGTTCATCGGTAGCAACTGCCTTTTCGATAACAAATTCCATAGCTTTTTCGCAACGAACAGAGCGTTCGAATTCTTTGCGGCGGGCTGGATGCATGTTATTCAAAATTTCTGTAAGCTCGTCGCCTTCTTTAGCCGTAATCTTGCCAAGACGTTCTTTTAATTCCTCTTCGGTAGGGACAAGATTTTCTTTTATTGCCACAGCTTCAAGTGCCAACATGTTTTTGACTTCAGCTTCTGCCTGCGGCCGCCACTGTTCTTTAAGCATTTCTGGGGTTGCCTGTGTAAAACGCATGTAGGTTTCTAAATTCATACCCTGCATTTGAATACTGCGGGCAAATTCGTCCATCATGTCGTCTACGCGGGCAAGATACATGCCTTCTGGGACTTCCATTGTAGCTTTTTCCACCAATTGCTTGATTAAATGGCCGCGCTTGATGTTTTCTAAATTGCCTTCTTTGTTTTTGCGGATTATTTCTACAAGACTCTCGCGATATTCGGCAAGAGTGTCAAATTCAGATACATTTCCGGCAAAATCATCATCTATTTCCGGCAAAATCTTACCTTGAATATCTAAAATTTCTACTTCAAAAACTGCCGGTTTGTTGGAATATGCTTCATGATGATAGCCTTCTGGGAATGTTACATTTACAGTAACATCGTCGCCCACCACATGGCCTACAAGCTGCTCTTCAAATGTATCGATAAACTGCTTGCTACCAAGTGTAAGTTCATGGTCAAAACCTTCGCCGCCCTCAAATGGTTCCCCATCGAAGAAACCTTTGAAGTTAATGGTCAAGATATCGCCCATTTCTGCAGGGCGGTCTACACTTACCTGGGTTGCAGACTTTTCTTGCTCTACTTTTAACGCCTGCTGAATTTCTTCTTCGGTAGGCTCGGCATCGCCTTTAGGATATGTTAATCCATAGTAGCCATCTACTTCTGCAACAGGGCGAATATCTACGGTTGCATAAAAAACCGCGCCATCATTTTCGCTTGCAGGACCCGGCTCAATTTCCGGGCGGTATACAGGCTCGATATCATGTTCGTCCAAAGCAGCTTCATAAGCTTCTGGCAAAATGGAATTGAATGCATCTTCATAAAAAATTTCGCGGCCATAGGCCTGTTCTATCATTTTACGGGGTGCTTTACCTTTGCGGAACCCCTGTAAACTAAAGTGGCCCTTGTTTTTATTGTAGGCTGTGTGCAATGCCTCACGAAAACTTTCTGGGCTAATGTTCATGGTTATTTTCAGCTTCGTTGGTTCTAGTTGTTCAACCGTGCTTGTGAATTTAGAATTCATTATTATGGCACTCTCCATATAATAATTTTACCGCAACTGTAAGTATACCACAGCAAACGGGCATTGACAATATTTTAGAATCCTGCAATTATTTCTGAATTTAATGCTTTTATAACTTCCACTGCCAGTGAAACAGCGTTTTGATAATCACGCACAGACGCAATTGAGTTGTGGCTGTGTGCATAACGTACTGGGCAGCTAATTACGATTGTTGGGATACCATCATGCGATAAATGATACACCGCACCATTTGTACCGCCGCCGGTACGCACAGATTCTTGTACTGGTATTCCTTTTTCTTTTGCAATATCCAACGCAAAGCGCAGGAAGCGTGGGTTTGTAAGCATTGCGCGGTCTACATGGCGCAGCATTGGGCCTTTGCCCAGCGCGGTTTGCACCATATGAGGCGCAACCAAAGTATCGTCTGCCGGTGCACCTTCGAAACATATTGCAATTTGCGGTTTTACTTGATTTATGGCAACTTTTGCACCGCGTATTCCGCCCTCTTCCTGGGATGTTAAAACGCCGGTAACATTTACGTTAAGGTTCAAATTATTTATCTTGTTGAGTACTCCCAGTACCGCTGCGCAGCCTATGCGGCAATCAAACGCTTTGCTAATCATAATATCGCCGCGGTGCTCAAATTCCGATGCGGGAACAACAGGGCAGCCAATATTGATTTTGTAGTCGTCGATTACCTCCTGTTTTGAAGACGCGCCTACATCAATAGTCATAGTCTCTATCGTTGGCTGGGTGTCGGCACCGCCACCAAAATGCGGCATTACCGCTACAATTACGCCAGAAATGAATTGGCCAACTTGGTTTTTGATAATCATTTTTTGCGCATATAAAGACGCGGGAACCCAGCCACCCATGGTGGTAAAAACCAAAGTACCGTCTGGCTTTATTGCTTGCACCATAAGGCCAATTTCGTCAGAATGGGCGTCTATCAAAACAGTTGGAAGGTTAGAATTTTGCTCTTTTTCAATGAAGAAATTTAACATACTGTCTTTTCTGGTTTTGTAGCCAGCTGGTACATATTTTTGTGCAATTTCAATTACGTCATCTTCGAAGCCAGGCGGGCCAAAGGCCGATGCCAGCTCGTTTATCATTTTTACTTGTTCCATAAACATAACCTCCTATTTCCCGCAGCATTTTCCGCCGCAGCCGCCACAACCGTTTTCGCATTGTACGCTGCGCTGCAGTATTGTGATATCCGAAGCTTCATAATTATCGGCCTTTGTATCATCCGAATTTTTGACCTGTACGGCAACTCTTGCGCTTTGGCGCAGGATATTTACGGACAACACCATGCCATCGCCGTCGGGGGTGCGCACTTTATCGCCTACACCCGGCATACCTATATTTAGCTCGGCATAGGTTTCTTCCTCGTATTTAAGGCAGCACATAAGCTTGCCGCATATACCGGAAATTTTTGTGGGATTAAGACTTAGGCCCTGATCTTTTGCAGATTTTATTGACACCGGCTGGAATTCGTCCAAAAAAGTTGCGCAACAAAGAGTACGGCCGCAAATACCCATGCCGTTTAGCATTTTTGCCTCGTCACGCACACCAATTTGCCGTAATTCTATACGCATTCGGAAGGTGGATGCAAGGTCTTTTACCAACTCGCGAAAGTCTACACGACCATCTGCCGTAAAGTAAAAAACAATTTTACTTAGGTCAAATGTGAGTTCCACATCTACCAAGTGCATTTCCAATCCGTGCTCTTTTATTTTTTCTTGGCAAATAGAACGTGCCTCGACCTCGCGCTGGCGGTTTTCGTCTTCTTGTGCTGAGTCATGAGATGTAGCAAGGCGCAATATCCTGCGTACGGGCTGGTTCATGTTTTGTGTTTCAACTTCGCGCCGCTCTAAGGCCACAATGCCATATTCTATGCCGCGTCCTGTTTCCACAATTACAGGAGTACCTTGCACAAGGTCTCTTTCATGCAACCTTCCTGTATCAAAATAATAAATTCGCCCCGCCTCTTTGAAACGTACCCCGACAATTATCATTAATTTATTCCTCTCATATTCACCAGCATCAGTTCAATTGCAAGCTGAGTGTTTCCGTTTTGAGAAAGTACATTTTTTGCATGAGTAATTGCAGAAACAGCATTTAACCATTCCTGCTTTGGTTGCTGCCCTGCTTTTGCACTCTCAGAAATTTTTTGTCCAAAAGCATGATATATCAAATCAAGTAGTTCTTGCAAGGTTTCTTTCGATTCTTTATATGGTTCAAATTTACGATATAGCAGAAATGCGTCAAGAATATCTAAACTATGTGCATTTTCTGCAATTTCCTGTGCTATCATTTGTAATTCTGGATTTGGAGCCGTGTTTGCGTCACCTGCCAGTTTGTGCAAATGGCAGCGCGACAAAATAGTAGGTAAAAAATTGTGTGCATGCGCCGCAAGAAACAAAAAAAAACCATATGGCGCAGGTTCTTCAATTGTTTTTAACAAGGCACTCTGCGCCGCAGGGGTAAGGGTTTCTGCTTGATCAATAATAAAAACTTTGTAGTTATAACCATAGGGTTTTGTAGACATTGGTGCAACAATTTGCTCGCGAACATCGTCCACACCTATGCTTTGCTTTGTTTTTGTTACATAAAAAGTATCGGGATGATTACCCGCCTCAAATAACTTACAAGACGTGCAATTCCCGCAGGGGGTTGACTTTTCCATACTTTCAAGGCAATTTACACCCTTGGCTAAAACACGAGCATGGGAACGAACAATATCTGCGCCCCCAACTAATATTTGAGCATGAGCCATTACAAAATTATACCTTTTTAAATTCTTCTACACCCAAAACAAAAATGTTTGCGCCGCCAACCGTAACTTCTACTGGATAAGGGGCAAAACTTTCGTTAGCATTCACATTCATAGCATTTACAGATGTGATTTGCTTGCGGCTTTTGCACCTTTGCTCGATTATTTCTACAAGCTCTGGGATGCGTTCTTCTGCTACACCGCAGATAAGTGTTGTGTTACCAGACCGCAAGAAACCGCCTGTTGTAGCAAGCTTTGTAACGCTAAACCCTCTTGAACCTAAATGGTCCATAATGTGGAAAGCATCTTCGTCTTGGATAATTGCCATTACCAATTTCATACTATTACCTCCTTCTTAATGGGGCACTGCCCCAAGCGGCGACACGCTTGATTAGGAATATTATAGCATAAACATTGACGAGCGCAAGGGGATTGCTTTGCAAAAATAAAATTGTGCCGTTTTCGTTGCTGTGGTATCATACATAAACGAAGGAGTGAGCTTTTTATGCTTATCGGAATCATATATGCAGTTGTAATTTTCCTGGCATGTGTTCTTGGCGCAATTGTAGGTTTGGGTGGCGGTGTGTTTATCCGCCCAATTTTTGAGGCCATAGGCGAACATAACAATGCCAATATTGCGTTTTTCTCCAGTACAGCAATATTGTCTATGGCAATTGTATCTACCGCCAAAAAAATGAAGGACGGCCTTGCCGTAAAAGTTAAAATGGCCGCACTAATTTCCGTAGGGGCTGTTGTTGGCGGGATGCTGGGCGATCTTTTGCGTCAGCAACTCCTTTCTGTTATGTATGATGAGTCAAACCTACAGCTTGTACAAAACATTGTGACTATTATAATTTTGGCGATATCAATTTTTGCCACACTTAAACGGGATTTGCGATACGAAATAAAATCGCAAATAGTTTTGCCGGTTATTGGCGTAGGGTTGGGCGCAATTGCATCATTTTTAGCAATAGGCGGCGGGCCAATAAATGTGCCTATACTTATGATTTTCTTCGGGCTGCCAATAAAAACCGCCACATCTTATTCTATAATAATTATATTTTTCTCGCATGCGTCACGCTTGGTTACAATGGGCGTAAGCAACGGGTTTGGGTATTTTGACACAAGGCTTTTACCGTTTGTGATTATTGCGGCAATGCTGGGCGGGTTCCTTGGTGCAAATTTAAGCCGCGTTTTTTCCGAAGACGTGGTAAAGAAGTTGTTTATTGCAGCACTTTCTGTGGTTATTGTCCTAAATATTTTCAATGGCGCTACAGTTTTGTGGGGATGAGCACATGACAAATGATTACAAACATTTCGAGAATTTATCTGTTACTGCTGGCATTGGTATCACAATATTGGATACATCCGGCCAAACTCTGTTTGAATCCAGCATACATGGCCTTGCGACAGATTTTCTTAAAATGTTGTACGCAAAACTCGAATGTGAAGAAAGCTGCCGTATTGCATTTTTGTATGGCTGCTACCAGTCCAGACGTTTTGGCGGGCGATATGTTTTTTTCGCGCCATCTGGCCTGGTTTACTGCGCCGCGCCGCTGTTAGACAGTAAAGGAAAAATGCTGTCTGGTGTGCTTGCGGGGCCATTTATTTTAACTGACTACGACGATTTTATTAATTTTGATATGCCGGACAAGGTCTTGCTTTCCCCAGAAGATATCGAAAATTTGCTGGAAGGTGTGCAGTCTGTCCCGTGCATTACGCCCAAGCGGGCACATGCCGTTGGCGAACATTTGTACTATGTAGTTTCTACCTATTTGACCCGGACAGATTTATCAAAAGCCGTACCCGTACAAACGGACATGCTTTCCTCTGCATATCCAATAGAAAAAGAAGACGAATTGTACAACGCAATACGCAAAGGGGATATTCACACAGCCAATGCGGTATTGGACGATATTTTAAAGCAAATGCTGCTTCACAATGGCGGCGACATAGAGGTATTACGTTCCCGCGTGGTGGAATTAATCGTGCTACTGTCCCGCGCTGCGCTAAAAGGCGGGGCGGATATTAACGCGATATTAGGCCTCAACTATGGCTACCTGCGCGAAATAGACAGTTTTGTTACAGTCGAAGATATTGTTTTGTGGCTGCACATGGTTACAAGACGTTTTACCGAGCATGTTTTTGAATTTTCTGGCTCTAAACACATGGACATCATTTACAAAGCAATTGATTATATCAAGCGCAACTACGCGAAAAAACTGTCTTTACAGCAAATTGCCGACCATTTATATATTAGCCAGCAATATTTTTGTCGTATATTCAAAGAAGAAACAGGCCAAACTCCCGGCGGATACATCACCTTTGTACGCATAGAAGAAAGCAAAAAGTTGTTACGCAATTCCGCAATTAACATTGTAGACATCCCCGAGCAAGTAGGCTTTGATAGCCAAAGCTATTTCACTAAAATTTTCAAGAAAGAAACAGGTAGCACCCCCGGACAGTATCGTAGAGAGAATGTAGACCGCCACCAATACAAAATGTAGCATATAGTACAAAAACGCATTAAAATAGTACAAGAAATAGTTGCCGCTTGAAATTATAGTGGACAAAGATAAAATTTCACACGGGCATCGCCCCATATAACGGAGGTTTTTATATGTCAGTTTTAGCTAACATTTCAACCGCATTGCAAGCCGGCAAGGCAAAAGACGTTGCAACACTTGTACAAGAAGCAATCGACGCCGGTGTAGCCGCCCAAGCAATTCTTGATGAAGGCCTACTTCACGGCATGAGCATCATCGGTACCAAATTCAAAAATAACGAAGTTTATGTACCAGAAGTTTTAATCGCTGCCCGTGCACTAAACAAAGGCACAGAAATTTTAAAGCCAAAACTTCTTGCCGAAGGCGTAGAGCCTATTGGTAAAGCAATTATTTGTACAGTAAAAGGCGACTTGCATGACATTGGCAAAAACCTTGTAAAAATGATGCTTGAAGGCACAGGCTTTGCAGTTGTAGACTTGGGCGTAGACGTTTCTGAAGACAAAATTGTTGAAGCAGTTAAAGAACATAACCCACAAATTGTGTGTTTGTCCGCGCTTCTAACAACCACAATGAACCAACTCCAAATTGTTGTTGAAGCCCTAACCGCCGCAGGCGTAAGGGAAAACGTAAAAGTTATGGTTGGCGGAGCGCCTGTAACACAGGCTTTCTGTGACCAAATTAAAGCAGATGCATACACACCTGACGCTGCCAGCGCAGCAGAAGTTGCAAAGGCGTTTGTAGTGTAAACTAAATATTTAGATAGCAAAGGAGGTTGGTGCTCAAAATGAGCACCAACCTCTTTTAATTTTGTAATAATCCATTAAACAATTCAACATGAGCTTCCAACTTGATTTTTCAAATCGGTTGACTTTTCCTCCTTTTGCGCTACAAAGCACATTTCTTTTCCACTGTCATCATAATCAACCCCCGTCATGTTTCCGTAAACGGCTTTTACGCTAAGGCCGACTGCATTTAAATCATGTGTAAACTCATCTTTGGTAAAGGTATGATGCCAAATGTTGATGCTTCGTACATCCTGTTCTGTAATAACTATTGATTGATTTAGTATAGTATTGTCCTCGTCATACCTGTAAAACGATTCCAGATGCAAATGAGGCTCGCCGCAAATAAAGCCATTCTCAGCATACTCCCATTTTCTATTCTCCTTATGGTCTGCATAGTGCTTAGGCATAGTAAGTTCAATCATAAGCAGCCCGCCAGGTTTTAATGCTGAATAAATATTTTCCAGTGTTTTTGCCCTATCTTCCGTAGAGTTCACACAAAAATCAAAATAAATCAGCGTAACAAGGTCAAACTGCTCTGTAAAGTCCATCGCGAGAAAATTTTGTTGGTAGTAAGATATGGGCAGCTTCTTATCAGCGGCGGATTTTTTTGCATATTCTATGGAACGCTCAGATATATCCATACCCGAAACTTGATACCCCGCTTTGTGAAATTTCTCTGCATAAATGCCGGGGCCGCAACCTAAATCCAATAAATTGCGGTATTTTTCGGCAGGGGCGATTGTGCTAATCCATTCGACATGCTCTAGTACAGTTGCGTGTTTTCGTGTTGCTGCATCCCAATTGGGGTTTAAATGGGCTTCCAGCATACCTTTTGAAATATGCTCGTCGGTCCATAGTTCTGCCGTACCTTTTTCGTAAAGTGCCGGCTTCTTAATAATAGCTGCTAGTTTAGCAAACATAAAATTTTCCTCCATATTTTTTATTGTGATAATCCGGGCAAAATAAAAAGCCGTGGGCAATCATCCCACAGCTTCAAAAAAGCTAAACTAATCAAGTGCGGGATGATACAGATAAAACGCAAAAGTACATAAAAGAGAGCCAACAAATCAGCTACTTTCTTTCATGTTCAATTAAGTTTTATCAATCATCTCCGCACACATTTATATTGCTGATATTATCCAATATCAAATGTGCCGAACGGCATACACCTCTTTAAGTCCAAATTATCACATGATTATGCTAACATACAGTAGACCGCACGTCAATGATAAAATTACAGCCCTTCCCCAAAATTCAACATCTATGTTATACTTACCTCAACAAAACCGCCCTATTGAAAAGGAGCCGCTGCACATGTCCCTAACCGACCCAAGTTTGTATATTAACCGCGAACTATCCTGGCTGGAATTTAACGAGCGCGTATTGGAAGAGGCTCATGACAAAAATAATCCGTTAATGGAGCGGCTAAAATTTCTTGCGATTACAGCGTCAAATTTGGACGAGTTTTTTATGATACGAGTTTCGTCCTTGTTGCGCAGCCAAAATACTGCGCCAGACCCATCTGGGCTTACGCCGCGGGACCAGCTTGCCGCAATTTCTAAACGGGTGCGTGAAATGGTGCAAAAGCAGTATTCATGTTTTATGCGCAGCCTTATTCCCGCTATGGAAAAAGAGAATATCTCCATTCTTACTTATTCTCAGCTATCTGTCGCCGGGAAGCAGCAAGTGGACACATATTTTAACAAGGTGCTGTATCAGGTGTTGACACCAATGGCAATAGACCAAAGCCGTCCGTTTCCTACATTAAATAACCGCATGGTAAATATTTTTGTAGAACTTGCGCCTAGCAAAGAGGCTTCCACCATACGTGTGGTGGAATGGGATGAGCGCGAAGTACGCTGGCGTATTTCTGAAAAAACCACAAAAAGCCCCAAATACGCTGTTGTGCAAGTGCCAACGGTTGTACCGCGCATTGTGCCTGTAGTGACCGACGATAAGAACGCGCGCCATTATATTTTGCTGGAAAATATTTTGCTGGAGCATATAGGTAGGCTGTTTATAGGCCATACCGTAACCCGTACCGCACTGCTTAGAGTAACCAGAAATTCTGACCTAGAGATTGACGAGGAAGAAATTGACGACCTTTTGGATGAAGTAACGCGCTCTATACGCGGCCGCCGCTGGGGAAGCCCTGTACGCATCGAGCTTTCGCGCGGTATAAGCAAACCCGCGATGCGTCTGCTTGAGAAGGCACTTGGCTTTACAGAGGATAAAATTTTTGAAATTAAAGGCCCGCTGGACCTTACCGCATGGATGAATTTTGCCACAGACCCAGACTTTGCGCATTTGCAATACGAACCAATAATGCCAAGCCCCGTTCCGGATTTTGCCAGCCGGGGAAGTATGTTTGACGTGATACGTAAAAAAGATGTGCTGGTACACCACCCATACATGAGTTTTGACTGCGTATTGCGCTTTGTACGCGAGGCCGCAGAGGACCCAAATGTGCTGGCGATTAAGCAGACCCTGTACCGGGTAAGCGGGCAATCGCCAATTGTACGCGCACTTATACAAGCGGCGGAAAACGGCAAGCAAGTTACCGTTTTGGTGGAATTAAAAGCCCGCTTCGATGAAGAAAATAATATAAACTGGGCAAAACTAATGGAGAAGTCCGGCATACATGTTGTGTATGGTTTAACCGGGCTAAAGACCCACTGCAAAGTTTGCCTGGTTGTGCGCCGCGAGAAAAAAGATATTATACGCCGCTATATGCACTTGGGTACCGGCAATTATAACGAGGCCACCGCAAAATTTTATACAGACATAGGCCTGTTTACCTGCAGCGAGGCCTTTGGCCAAGATGCATCTGTGCTATTTAATGTACTGACAGGTCATGCAAAAGCTACGGATTGGCAAAAATTTGCAGTGGCACCCCTTACGCTTCGCAACTCCTTCGAACTACTTATCCAGCAGGAAACCGCCAATGCACTGGAAGGCAAACCTGCGTCTATTACAGCAAAAATGAACTCACTTTCCGATGTTGCGATAATCCAGGAATTATACAAAGCGTCCCAGGCTGGGGTAAAAATACGCTTGCTTGTACGTGGCATATGCTGCCTGCGGGCAGGCATACCTGGGGTAAGCGACAATATTACGGTTTCCAGCATAGTTGACCGCTACTTGGAACATAGCCGCATTTTTATTTTTGAAAATGGCGGTCAGCCAAAAGTATTTCTTTCCAGCGCAGACTGGATGGGACGCAATCTTAAACGCCGCATAGAAGTGGCATTCCCAGTAGAAGATGCAGCCCTTAAAAACGAGCTAATCGCTTTGATGGAGCTGTCCCTAAGCGATAATATAAAACGCCGCATTGCCGCGCCCGACGGGATATACCAAAAAGCCGGGCGCAAAGGGCGCACAGCCGTGCAATCGCAGATGATGCATCACAAACGAGCAGAAGACGCGTATGCCGCCGCGGTTAGTACATCGCCGCTGGGGTAGCCTTCGTCATTGCGAGGAAGGCTTTAGCCTGACGAAGCAATCCAGCATTAGGTGGCCTCTGTTGTCATGCTACAGTCCTGTCATTCCGGGTTCACATCATTTTAATTTGAGGTAAATGCGCCCCAGCTTCGTCATTCCGGGCTTGATCCGGAATCTTCATGTTACAATTTTTAAACCAAGTTCATCACTATAACCATGTTCAAGTGCCATTTATGCTAACAGTGATAAACATAGCTTGGAAATTTCCAGCATGAAGATTGCGGGTCGGAGCCCGCAATGACAAGGCTTACGCACGGTATCCCCAAATTTGATTGACATGAACTTGCAATGACGCCACTTGCAATAGCAGGGTAATCCACAACGACAATAACGAAAGGAGCATACACAATGCTAAAAGTCGAAGGCAAACACAACAGTGCTATTTGCTACACTAACGAGCTTGAATCTGCATCTTACGAGCAAATTAAAACCATATGCGATTACAAAGAATTTGCCGACTGCAAAATCCGCATAATGCCGGATGTCCATGCCGGTATGGGCTGCACAATTGGCACCACAATGACCATAACAGACAAAATTGTACCGGGCATGGTTGGCGTAGACATTGGCTGCGGCATGGAAACGGTAAAAATTGCTGAAAAAGAAATTGACTGTGCAGCTCTTGATGAATTGATTCGCCGAGAAATACCGTCTGGCTTCGAAATTCGTAAGACTCATCACATATTGAATAACGAGATTGATTTAACCAAGCTGAAAATAGCCAGCGAAGTAAACTTGGAGCGGGCAAGGCGCAGCATTGGCACACTTGGCGGCGGCAACCATTTTATTGAAGTGGGAAAGGCCGAAAACGGTGACTTATACCTTGTTGTCCATTCTGGAAGCCGCCATCTTGGCAACGAAATTGCAAACTATTACCAAGATGAAGCCTATCGCGCACTTTGCGGTAATTCCAAAGCACAGATAGACAAAGCTATCACAACATTAAAAGCAGAAGGCAGGAACAAAGAGATTGCCGCCACTATTAACACGTTAAAGCAGCAAACGAATCACGGCTACCCCAAAGCATTATCCTATGTTAGCGGTGCGCTGTTTGACGATTACATCCATGACATGAAACTAATCCAGCAGTTTGCTACGCTAAACCGTATAGCTATGACAGAAGTTATTCTGCGCGGCATGGGACTTACAGAAGTGGAACGGTTCACCACAATCCATAATTATATAGATACGGATACAATGATACTGCGTAAAGGCGCAGTGTCCGCAAAAGCCGGGGAAATGCTGCTTGTGCCAATAAACATGCGCGACGGCAGTCTTATTTGTGTGGGCCGCGGCAATGACGATTGGAATCAATCCGCGCCGCATGGGGCTGGCCGTCTTATGAGCCGCACCGCCGCGTTTAAACAACTGTCGCTGGACGAGTTTAAAGCGCAAATGCGCGATATTTTTACAACGTCAGTAAGCCGCCAAACCCTTGATGAAGCCCCAATGGCGTACAAAAGCATGGACGAAATCGTTGGACAAATTACACCAACAGCAGACATAATTGAGCGAATCCGCCCTGTATACAATTTTAAGGCAAGTGAGTAAATACATGATAACAATCCCCGCCAAAACAATTGTAACAAAAATAGCCGCGCCGGACACATGGTTTGGCGCGGAATACAATATGAACATATACCGCGGATGTTCGCACGGGTGTATTTACTGCGACAGCCGCAGCGACTGCTATCGCAATACCGACTTTGACACGGTAAAAGTTAAGGAAAACGCCCTGCAAATTATCAGGGATGAACTGCGCCGCAAGGTTAAAACAGGTATAATTTCCACCGGAGCAATGAGCGACCCGTACAACCCATTGGAACAAGAACTAAAGCTAACCCGTCATGCGTTAGAGCTTATTAACGCATTCGGCTTTGGCGTTTCTTTATGTACAAAATCTGCGCTAATTGCCCGGGATGTTGACATATTGCAAGATATTAAAGCATTTTCGCCGGTGATAGCAAAAATTTCTGTCACTGCAGCCTGTGATGACCTGTGCCAGCAAATAGAGCCCAACGTTTCCAACACCACCCAGCGGTTTGACGCCCTTGCCCAACTTGCGGATGGCGGCATTTTCAGCGGCATTTGGATTAATCCCGTCCTGCCGTTTTTGACCGACACAGAGGAAAACATCGTCCGCATCTTACGCATGGCAAAAGAGGCTGGGGCAAAATTTGCAGTCACATTCATGGGCTTGACACTGCGAAGCGGCAACCGCGAGTATTATTACGAGCAGCTGGATAAACTGGGCCTTTCTCAGGTAAAAAACAGCCACATCAAAAAATTTGGTAATAGATACGAATGCCCGTCGCCCAATGCAAAAAAATTATGGCCCATTTTTACTGCAGAATGCGAACGGCTTGGCCTGCTATACGACATGCGCGCTATCAGAAACCAATACAAAATGGGGTATAGGGATAGGCAGTTGACGCTGTTTTAGCCCCGTCATTGCGAGCTAAAGCTCCTCGCAATGACAAGACTTTTTCGCTACAACTCTAATAGCAATCTTACACCAAATTAAAAAACATTTCTTTGTTTTCCGCAAGGAAAACCAACGCCCTAAGATTACGCTTTAAAACATCAAACGTATCATCGTCAATATGCGCAATGCAATTTATTGCAGCAACACACAACAAATAATAAATCCCTTGTTTTTCTTCTGCGGTTAACGGATTTATACTGTCGTATCCCTTCAAAATGTCCTTGAACATTGCCAAATATGACTCAATCGGCTGGGTGTTTGTTTCACCCGCACACCATATCACATCAAATAATCTTACGCGAGACATATTGTAAATTTCATACCCCTTAATCCCCACAATTTCACCATTTTCGTATGCTACCGTGTCACCGGTAGGGTTGCCGTGGCTAAGTTGCTTGGGCATCTTGTCGTACAGCTCGCCAAAAGTTGTTACATAATCGTCGAAAAATGCACTGGCGATCTCCAGGCCATGTTTTTGTAAATACTCTTTTACTTTTGGCATGGAGTCTAGGCCTTGCTTATACAAGTTAGCTTCCCAGGGCTGTACATCATCCTGCACGGTTTGTAACGCGCGGTGAACTTTAGCGATAGCCTGGCCGAGTTTGAACGCATGTTTCCTGCGGTCGTCGTTGAATTCCATACTCGCAAGTTCTTCGTCGGGCAATGGGCGGTCTATTAGTAACTCACCTACTTTTTTTGTAAGCATGAAAACATGCTCGCCGCCAAAAAAATCATCGCCTGTATTTGTAGGAACCGGCAAAAACTCAGATGCAAGCCCTTCTTTTTTCAACGCCTTTGCAATTTTGATATTCCGCACCATTACAGAGCGTTCTTTTGTTTTAAGATAATGCTCATCCCCTATTTTCCAAATATGCCACTCAATCTCCCTTGTTTTCCAATGCCTTGTGGAAACATCCTCGATTTTTAAGCCCGTAGGAATATCCCAATTCGTTAGAATGGCTCGTATGTCTTTTTCGCTATGCATAATAAATACCTCCTGTTTTTTGTAATTCAAATATTTTTTTGGAGAACAGCCATACATTTTTACAAATGCTTTATAAAACCCCGCATAAGTGTCAAAGCCGTATTCCAGCACCACACCAATAGCCTTTTTGCCCAATGAAATTTCGGCAAGTGCATGGTCTAAACGCCTTTTTAAGATATAGCTTGCAACAGTAGCGTCCATTGTTTGGGCAAACAACCGACAAAAATGTCCGACAGAGTAGTTAGCTGCACCGGCAAGGTCATCCACTGTTATCTCGGTTTTTAGATTTTGCTCGATATAATCAAGCGAGGATTTAATAAATGCTTGCATGTTATTCTCCTTTCCCGCGGTAATTTAATTATACAGCGTAAACTGGACAAAACATTTCCTAGATTAATATAATTCCTGACAGACGAAACTTGACATTTTTCTTATATCATGTATCATTGCTTTATCAAAGGGGAGTAGTTTGTGGGTTCCCTCCATAGTAAAGTCGTCAGCACATGGCATCGTCATTTCGATTGAAATGCTTAAATCCATCGGCTTTACTGGCATTCTGTAGAATGTTTAACAAGACCTTTGCCAATACTGTAGATAGTTTATCTGCATTATTGGCAAGGGTCTTTTGTTTTTACTAATCTGTTAAAAGGTTGTGACGTGTTGATTTTAAACATTATTCTTGCGGTTGTTGGGTTTGTTTTACTAATAAAATGTGCCGATTTTTTTGTAGACGGCGCGTCGTCACTTGCAAAAAACTTGAAAATACCTACAGTGGTAATTGGGCTTACGATAGTTGCCTTTGGTACGTCTGCGCCAGAGTTTGCAATCTCGTTTAGCTCGCATTTATCCGGCAATACAGACATGATGTTTGGTAATGTTATGGGCAGCAATGTCGCAAATATTCTATTGATATTGGGTTTGGCGGTTTTGATTAAACCCTTTGAAGTTGTTAAGGATGTTGCAAAAAAAGAAATTCCAATTTTGCTGCTAATCACTGTAGGGGTTTCTGTATTGTTTTTGGACATGCCATTTACGGGTGCATATGCAAACGCATTGTCCCGGTCAGACGGAATAGTTATGCTTTTGCTATTCTCCATTTTTGTGTACTATTTGGTCTCTATTTTGACTAAGAAAAAATCTGACGATACGGTTGAAAATGCAAAATTTAAAATACCAATGTCCTGTGTAATGATATTCCTGGGGCTTGCTGGTATTATCATAGGAAGCAACTTAGTTGTAAACAACGCCGCCCAGTTTGCAGAAAGCATTGGTGTAAGCCAAAAAATAATATCCGTAACCATAATTTCAATAGGCACTTCCCTGCCGGAGCTTGTAACCACGATTGTAGCCGCAAAAAAAGGCGAAAACAGCCTTGTTATAGGCAATATCATTGGTAGCAATATTTTTAACATTGCAATTGTGCTGGGCCTGCCTGTGATTATACTTGGCGAAGTAGCTACCACTGCCTTTGGTATAGTGGATATAATTTTCATGTTGCTGGCGGTTGTACTACTGTGGATATTTGCCGCAACGGGCAAAAAATTAAGAAGATGCGAAGGAATTGTGTTATTAGCAGTCTATGGGATATATATTGCGTATATAGTGTTGTAAGTATATTTTAGAATTTGGGAGGAATGAAAATGACCTATAAATACAATTTATCTGCACAGCGTGAGGATTTTTACAACATAACACCACAAGTCCGAGAAGCCGTAGCAAAAAGCGGCATATCCAGCGGAATAGTTGTGGTGTTTTGCCCACATACAACAGCAGGGATTACCATTAACGAAAACACCGACCCAAACGTAGTACACGATATGCTTCTGGGGTTGGCAAATGCATATCCAGACCGTCCAGAGTTTAGGCATGGTGAGGGCAATAGTACATCACATTTAAAGGCATCGGCGATAGGCTCAAGTGCTACAATAATAATTGAAAATGGTAAACCCATGCTTGGAACATGGCAGGGAATTTATTTTTGCGAGTTTGACGCGCCCAGAAATCGAACGTTTTATGTAAAAGTGATGGGAGAATAACCACCCGTAAAAATTTATATGTAAAACCCGCCAATGAAAATTTCCACCGGCGGGTTGTTTTTTGATTTAGTACCAGCGAGCAATTGCCTCAAGCATCTCCTGCTCAAAACGTGCAAGACGCTCGTTTGCATTACGGTTCCATTCCGGCAGGTGAGCCAAAACAGTATCAAGCCAGTGCGCATCATGAGTAGCGGCACCAACAAACTCTTCATTAAAGCGGTTTTGCCATTCATGCATTACGTTTACCAATGTGCCGCCTTCTTCTACTTGAATCGGGAACGGGATATTAATTGTTGTCCCATTTTGGAAAATATCAAGCATTTTATGCCAGCCCGGGAAGTCGTTTTGGTTTTGTAATCTGCGGAAACCATCGGTAGAATACAATGTCTGCATTTGACGGTTAAATTCTGCGCTGTCATGCACAATAGGCATGTAAAAACGCACTCTTGTGGCAAATGTTTCGCGATAAACGCCGGGGGCATCTACTGCTGTGCCAGACCACACCATTTGTTGCGACCTCGCTTCCCATGCACGGGTGTCTGTTGAGTAGAACAGGTAGAATAGCAAGGCGACATCCAGCAATTCTTGTGCTTCTGGGGTCCATTCCGGGCTATTATTCAAATGCTGGGCATAGTTAAATATTACCCACGGCATAGAGCGCACATTTATTGTGTTTGGCATAAACGGCGTAGACGGGAAAGGTACATAGTCCCAGTTTTCGGACATCGCTTTTATTTGGTCAACTTCGCCCTCTGTTGCAACGCGGGGAAGTTCCCAGTCGTTTGTGGCAGTTACAAGAAGAATGTTTTGGCTCCAGAAGCGAATACGCCAGCCCCAGTGCATATCCCATAAACCTGGTGGGTCTTGGTTTTGCCAGCGGACATTTTGTAATGCCGTACGGCTCCAAGGTGTAACTTGGCTCAACATATGGTGGACTGCTTCGCTTTCAAGGTTAATTTGTGGAGTTTGCCCTGTGCGGAAAGCATTATTTATTGCGTACCATGTATATGGTGTGCCTGCATCCAAAAACTCTGTGGGGACTTCAAACATTCCCCAATATCTGCGGTTGTCTGTATGTCCCACAAAGCTAGAGAAATCGTCAAGATTCCAGTCAAGGCGCGGTGGATTAATGTTATGCAAATCGGCTAGTTCGTAGTTAACATAAACACCGCCAAGCACTACTTCCCATGGTATGCCAAACAGACGCCCACCAATTGTATATGCGTCCAACATGGCTGGTTGAATACGTTGGAAACGTGGGTCGTCACGCATGTGGGTAAGGTCTGCAACCATACCGCGGCGTATGTCTGCCGTAATATTTGGGGATAAAAAGATATCCGGGTACCGGCCATGTACTGCTCTAAAATTGGCGCGTGATTGTTCAACGTCGCCGCCCTCGGCTTCGTAAATGTTAATGGTTACATTTGGCCATATTTCGTTAAAAACCCGCGCAGTAGCGTACAAGGACGCAAAGTTTAGGCCGCCGGGCTTTTCGGTATAATGGAAATCTTGATGCCCTGCGTTGCGGGTTAAATACCCATGTCCATGCCATGTCATGATATATAGCTCGCCCACAATGGAGTCATCAAAGTCTGGGTGGGCATGGGCTACCTCTGTGCCGGCATTGTTGCCGGTATCGGCCGGTGTGGTGGCCGTACCAACTTGGTTTGTTGTGGTGTCGTTGGTTGTGGGTTCGTTGCCGCCACCGTCATTGTTATTTCCGCCGCCGCACGCAACAAGAAATGCCAATACGCCAAGTAGCAGGCTAACAATTAATGCTTTTTTAATTGCTTTCATAAACTACCTCCTGTTTTCGTTTTATATATTACTCCCCGGTAATACCTGTATTTTCGATACCGCTGATAAACTGACGCTGCACAAAAGCGTACAGCACCAGCAGCGGCGCAATTGATACAAATGTTGCAGACAAACGATACGCTTCATTAATTAAAGCAGATGCGGCATCGGTACCTGCAACAGACCCATAGAATAGGCTTTCAAACATAGTTAACCTTTGCGGCAGTAATGTTACCCCCTGCCTTAGCAATGTGAACGTCTGATACGACTCATTCCAGTTCCATACAAACGAGAACAGGAACACGACCAAGATTGTAGTCAGCGACATTTTGATAATTATATGCCAAAATATCTGCCTTATAGAAGCCCCGTCTATCATAGCGGCTTCATCCAGCGAATATGGTATCAGCTTCAGGAAACTATAAAATATCAAAATTAAAATAGACGAATGCACACCCTGCCCCAAAAAGGCCATTAGCACCTGAGGAATTGGGGTACCTATCATTTGTATGCCTGTTACATTGCTTGCCATAATAAACATCATAAGGCGTGGCGCCAGCAAAACAGGCAGCGGAATTATAAATGTAGCAATAAGCAAAACAATGAACATTTTTTTAAACCTAAAATTGAACCGGGCAAAAGCATAGCCCGTAAGTGCAGACACAAGTGTTTGCGCCCCTGCAAGCAAAGCCGAAAACCAGATGGAGTTAACTAAAGTCTCCCTTATATTCAACACATTTAAAGCAACCCGTATGTTAAGTGTAGATGGGTTTTGCGGTATCCAATCTACAGCAGGGTTAATCAAGTCAGACTCGGACATAAACATGGACGAAATCATTCTTAGCAGGGGGAGCATGTAAATATAAGCAATACATATCAGCAAAAAGTATATACTGCCCTTTACCACAAATGAAATGATTTTTTTCTGCATAAATTACACCTCTTTTTGCCTAAACAATATCGCGCATATTCCAATAAATATAAGCGTAACCAAGCTAAACATTAACGCATAGGCCGACGCTAAACCAAGCCCACCGGTGGTATTCATCATACTTGTGCGTATTAAATCGTAAATAGGGTTAATTGACGCAAACATACCAAGCTGCGCTATAGTAAAAATGGACGATATCAAAATTGTTTGCTTAATAAGCGGCAGGGTAATTTTAAATAAAATTTGCCATGTGCTTGCAGAGTCTATGCGGGCGGCTTCGTAAAGTGCCGGATTTATTTTTTGCATACCGGTGATAAACAAAACAATAGGAATACCCGTAAACCATAATAATATCGCAAAATTTTGGAATAGCATTTGAATTACATTGCCGGCGGCAGGGGCGTAATAATATAGCATTCTAAATAAGAAGACACCCGTTAAATCCATGTATCCGCCTGCGCCTCCTGTGTCAATTACGTCATGCATTACCGGGCCAGACAGTACAATTACAGGTAAAAAATAAATTGTACGGAAAATAAACCTGCCCCGTAATTTCATGTTCAAAAAATACGCAAGTATAAATGAAATGATAACAACTGTGGGGGTATACATAACAATCATAATTGCGTAACCCACCATACCCGGGTTAAAGTATAAATTTTGAAACAGGGCAGTAAAGTAGTTACCCCAGCCTACAAACTCTGTAGAGAACCCCAAAATATTTTGCTCTACAGCAAAAAAGCTTAAATAAATGGTTGCAAAAAACGGAATACCCGTAAAAATAATGAAACCAATAAGCCACGGAGCCATAAAAAGATACCCCATGCGGTTTTGCATTTTGGCAGATAATATATTGGCCCCAGCTTTCTTTTGTTTCTTCTTTTTGCCGGTCATGGAAGCATCCTCCTTAGTCTAATTTACAACAACGCTAACGGGTGGCACAGTAGTGCCATTCACGCTAACGGGGTTATCCGTGTAATTAATTTTTATTTGGCGCGTAACGCCTGCGCTGTTTACATAGGTGTTAACGACTACGCCACTTTCTACTACTTGGCGGTTTGTCCACTCGAAACCAACCACCTGACCCAACACGTCTTGTACCAAGGCACTGATATTAACAATCATATCTTGGTACCGGGCATATTCTGTAGTGTAAAAATGAGCCGAGTTTGTGTGTTGCAATAAATGCGATGGGTTGTTTGTGATTACAAAAGACGGCATAACATTGTAGTCTATCATCCGTAGCACGTCCCTATCTGTATAAAACGAGAAGTTTGAATACGGCGCAAACAAATCCATTGTGCCATGCAGTACCATTTGCAAAAATGGCACGGTGTCTGTTTGTATCAAATGCTGAGAACTAAATACCGGGGTATCCAAGGATGCTTCTGCAAAACGTAAAAGGTACTGGTTTGGTTTATGCAAAAACAACCCGTGTGAATCTATATTTCCAAATGCATCTTCAAAAAGTGCGCGACTGTCTTGCACAAGCATACCACTGCCTGTGTGGTCGCTAATCAAGCGGTTTGATATACCAAAAACAGCGTGGTAGTCTGTAAAGCCCAGCGCGTTTAAGTCGCCCGCAAGCCATTCTGCACTGCGAATTGGGCGTGCATAAGTTTGCTCTGTTACAGGTGCCGCAGGCGGCACAACATTAGAAATATCTGTGGTTATAAATTGTCCGTTTAAATGTTGGGCGGCATTGTTAAGGTTAAACATTTGCACAGTGTTTGTCACAAAATAATCTTGAGCCAGTGCAAGGCGAATATTATTTTGCCGTGCAAAGTCTGCCAGGGAAACAAAATCGCTGCGCGAACCCACCGTATCACGGAAGCTAACCCGCCCTGCCCTACCGCCTGTAATGCCATTGCGCTGCCAGCCCAGCAGGTTTGTTGTTATATTCTGGGCGCCCTGCTGTGTTAGCTCATTTAAAATGCGCTTAATATCATCGGCAGAGGTTAACGTAACCTGAGTATGAGATACAATGTTAGGCGATATGTCCGACATTAAAAAGTCGATACGCACCCCAGGTTCCCTTGGGCTGGCAGACCCAAGCTGGCCTGTTTCCATAAGAAAAGCGCGGTATGCCCCGGCCATTCCTACATAACAGGCTTGTTGCCCATTGTAATTTGCCAAAAAGTCGTACACCATTGTTACATCAAAATTGCTAACATCATTGCGGCGCAAAAGGAAGCCGCTGCCCCGCAAATCGAAAATATGCAAATGCACACGATTATAAACAAAGCGCGGGTATATCCAATTATAATAAGTTGTGTTTTGGTGCGGCATAACCACAATTTCCATATACTCTTCGCCACGGGTGCTGTAAGCGATAAAACCCGCCTGCCCATTGCCATGGCTTACGCCAAACACTGGCAAAGCCGGGTGGTTTAGCGGCACATGGTTGGTGGCAGTCATTTGGAAATTTGTTGCCTGCCCATAATCAACACCATACACATGGCCACGATATTCCGTAAAACTTACATAGTTATAATTGAAGCGAATAAGCGCACCGCTACCGTCCGGTACCACAAAATATCCTGGTATCATTGGTACGGTTTCCCTGTTAAAGCTGCCGGTTACTGGGTCCATTCGCTCTATGACGCCGCCGGTTGCGCCTTTAAACGGCGTTAGGTGAATTGCGGAAAGCACTCCCCGGCCTTCTCCGGTAATTTCGTCATTGGGGATGTCATAAATTACACGAGTACCGTCAAATGTGATGTGTACATTAACAGTCAGGTCTATACTGTGGAAAATAGTTGTCATAAAAAAACGGTTTGGATAGGCTGTTGGCATCATGGTAGTTGTATTGGCAGGGTCGGCGCTGGATGTATTGGATATATTAGCCGCCGCCGTAAACAAGCCACCCAATGCAGGCTGCGCGGCAGTGTAAAATTCCACAACAATAATGGAATTTGCCATACTTACAAAAGTTGGGCTCATGCGCACAACACGGAAAATATCTTCGTCAAGAGCCGCCCGTTGCTCCGGGGTTAAAGCCCGGGCAAAATCATCTACATCTGCGGCGAAGGGTATGTCCAGGCCGCTTTTCCAAACATAGTTTATACGCTTGTCGCGGAAGGCAAGGATATTGCGGTCTTCACGGTAATAGAATGCCATGTATGCGTTTTCGTACAAAAGTTCAAATGCCTGTTCAAGCCGTGTTTCGGGCAATGGAACAGGCCCACCATCCGGCAAAGTGTCTCTTGCGGATTCCACAAATAATCCTCTGGTGGTTGCATCGGCAAAACCCTCTACAACGTTGGAAGTACCAACAGATGTTGGCGTACTTTGAGACATAGCAATTAACACCGTAACGGACAAAAACACCACGGTAAAAGCAGCGGCAATCAGAAACCGCCACAAATTTCTCTTGTCTAAACTAAGCCCTAATGCCTTGAACATTTCTAATCAGCTCCCTGCCAATTCCAAGTACAAAATGATAAAGCTGGTCCCAAATTACAGCTACAATTAATAAAACAACAACAATGACCACAATAAACAGCAATGTAAATAATATTGACTTAATGGCCACGCGGGTGTCGTAGTTATGCATTTCCTGCAAACCAAGCAGTAACAAAATAACCGACCACACTATGCCAACCAGCATTATTGTGTCAAAGAAAAACACTTCCGTTTGGGTAAGGATGTAACTTAGGGCAATATTTATTGCCATTGCCGCAAGAAATGGGAACGCAGAATACGCCGGATAAATAAATACCTGTGCAAAACTGCCCTCGCCGTCGCTGATTGCAGCCATAAGGAAGTTGCATACAACAAAGAAAATTACAAGAACGCAGAAACCTACCACCAGTGCAGAAAGGTCTATACTTTCAATGCCAGTGGTTTGAAATATGAAGCCCAGCGATGTTTGGAACAGCAAAAACACGCCGAATAATATTACATATATTAAAAACGCGCCAAGCATTGTACCCTTGCTATGCATACGAATATCGTAGAAACAGTTTATAGGGTGGAAAGGTACACGCAGGAAGTACAGCACTTCGCCAAGAATTGGGACATCAAACATTTGCTCTTTGTAGCCACGCACCGCACCGCGGAATTTTTCACGCTTGTCTATTTTCTTGATTGCAAACATCAAAAACAGTATCCCTACAATTGTACCAATAACCGTAGGCAAGTACCGCTGCAGCCAGGCATAACGTATTTCCCAAAATGCCTCGGAATAATAATCCCTATTGCCCGCAATCATAAAATGTGTGCGTGCCTGCTCGTATTGGGACATGTACAAATACGCCATGCCAATTCCATTGTGAGCCAGCGCAGACATTTCATTGCGCGCTAAAACCTGTAACCATGCGTGGTACGCATTCATGTACAAGCCTTGCTCGAAATATCCTAAAGCCGCAAATACAGCGGCAGTGTATTCTGTTTTTGTAAAGGATTGCAAAAATCCTTTTTCCCTGTCCAGTGTCCAAATGTCGCCGCTTGCGTCCACGGCAATGGCAACCAGTTCTGTAAATGTTCCGGCAACATCATAGTAGTCTTTGAAGCCGCCGAAACCGAACATGAACTCGCCTGTACGGGTGAAAATATCAATGTTGCCAGAGCGGTCTGCTACGTATATTATGCCGTTTGCATCCACAGTTACGGAGGAAAGTGAGGGCAGTGTTTGCAGGTCGTGCATAAACATGTCGTTACCGGCGGTATTGTGTTTGCGCAAACCATTTAAGGTTTGACCGCCTGTGGTTGTGTAAATAATGCCGTCGTGGCCTATCGCAATATTGGAGAATGTGGGCGGTAGTCTAAATGCCGCCGCTTCGCGCTGTTCGCGCGTGTAAAACAATTCGCGAAATGCTTCCGCCCAAGTAATTGTGGCGTGATTGGTGGTGAAATAGCCTAAAAAGTCGCCGTTACTTGATAGTTGCAAAACGCCACCATACATGCCTTCGCCAACGATGTACATATTACCCCGGTTGTCGGCAACTACACTTGTTGGGGCAAAAAGAGTATCGCCAAAGACTATGGCAGTTGGGCGGGTGAAAGTTTCCATCAAGTTGAAATCCGAATCAAACAGGAAAATAGCTTCCGCACGGTTATCTGCGACGTAAATTTCGTTGCGGGCATTTACGAATACGCCCATGGGTGACGAAAACTGCGGGTGATGTAAAATGTACACAATTTCGCTGGCTAAGATATCGTAAATAATTATGCGGCGGTTGCCTGTATCGGCGATGTATAATAGGTTGTTTTGGCAAATGAAAATATCCTCGGGGCTAAACAACCCCAAGTTTGTAATGGTACGGCTTGGCAAAAACGCGTTTTGTGTGCGAATGAAGTTACCGTTCCTGTCTAAGCTAAATGTGAAGGTGGTTGCGCCAGCGTAAACAGGCAAAACCGCGCCCATTGTACAGGCCAGCACAATAACTAGGCAGACTAATGATTTTATATGCTTGCTCATTGTTTCCGCCTCCGCTTCTTTAATTTATTCTATGTGCTACTGTGGCAAACAGTACAGCCCCGTCATAGGCTGGCGGTGCATTTAGCCCCCAGCCTCGTCATTGCGGGCTTGACCCGCAATCTCCATGTTAAAAATTTCAAAACCAAGTCTATCACTGTTAATGCAAATTACGCTTGACCATTATTATAGTGGTGAACATGGTCTGATGGCTATCGCCTAAAGATTGCGGGTCAAGCCCGCAATGACATGGCTATGGCATGTTCGCTACGGGACGCCGAGGGCGGCGTCCCCTACTTAATCCCAGAATGGCTCATGGTGTTCATCAGTTGGGCTTGCATTATAATGAATATAATCAAATTTGGTATAAACAGCATAAGCACACCTGCCGCCACAACCCCTGCCATCATCGGGTTTTCTACCCCGGCAAGTGTGTGGATAAATGGTGCCAGTGTACGCATGGACTCATTAGTTATAAAATGGTTGGATGCATCCACATTACCCCATGCTAACTGAAACGCCAATATTGCAATAGTAGCAATCGCCGGCCTGGAAAGTGGCACTACCACCCTCCAAATAACCATGATATCGTTTGCACCATCAATTTTAGCGGCCTCCAGCAATGCGTCGGGTATTTGGTCAATAAACTGCTTTAACAAAAACAGGCCAACAGGCATTACTAAAAACGGCAACACATGAGCCCACCAAGTATTTGTAAGCCCCATGTTAACAATAAGCATAAAACGCGGCACGGCAACGGCAATAGGTACAAACATCAATGCCGCTTGGTTAATTTTGAAAAATGCTGCCTTTAGCCTAAATGTTTTTTTGGAGAGGGTATAGGCGCCCAAAGTAGTTATAATCAAAGAAAAAACAATCGTTAGCGTGGCAACAATCATGGAGTTAATCAAATACCTTGCCATTGGCACACCCGCACCATCGCCTACAAACCACAGAATTTGAAAATTTCTAAATGTGGGGCGCGATGGAATTAGCACAGGAGGAAACGCCAACAGCTCTGGTATAGTCATAAACGCACGAAATGTAATAAACAGAACGGGCAGTAACATTACTAGGCCTATGGGAATCAAAACCGCATAAAATTTCAACTGTGATCTGGTAAACTCCTGCGGGTCAATATTGGAACCCCTAAATTTTGACTTAAACATACTCCACCCGCTTTCTATTTTTCTGCAAACAGGGCATAGGCGACTTTTGAAAGCCCCCAAACCATGACAAGCAACACCACAGATATAGCTGCGGCATATCCCATTTCGTAACGTATCAATGCAAAGTCTTCGATATGGTTAAAAATTAACTGCCCGGCATATTGCGGGGTTGGGTTAACCCCCGACAGTTGCACACCAATTGCACCTGTGTTAAATGCCGCAACAATGGCCATTACCGCACCAAAAAGCATCTGCGGTTTCATTGTTGGTATTGTAATGTATACAATTTCTTGAAAGCGGTTGCGAATACCGTCAATATACGCGGCTTCGTAAATTTCCGGGTCATAGTTTAGGATACCGGCCAAAATTGCCAAAAAGCCTACACCCATGCTGGACCATAGGGTCACAAAAATCATAAGCGGCAGCAGGTATCTTGGGTCTTGCAACCACTGAATAGGCTCGATAATAAAATTGTACTCGATTAAAAAAGAATTTATAAGACCACGCTCGTTGCCAGAAAACACTGTTCGCCAAACAAGGGCAACAAATATGCCGCCAGACATAGATGGCGAATACACTGCGATAGCAATTATCATGCGGGGTACGCGCTGTATTTGCGCAAGCATCCACGCTATTAAAAATGAAAGAGCAAAACCACCCGGCCCAATCATAATTGCAAATGTAAATGTGTTGGGCAGTACATAGCGCAAAAAAACTTCGTCCTGGGTCATTAGCACAATATAGTTTAAAAAGCCAACATAGCTTGGCATTTGAATAATATCGTAGAACGTAAAACTTAGCCCGATAGCAATTGCCACGGGAATAGCAATAAAAACAGCAAACAATAGCGCATATGGTAGCATTAGTAGGTATGACGTAAACTCCTCGTAAGCAGAGTGGCGCATTCTTTTTCGTTTCGTCATTCGACTCGCGCCCTTTCGATATTTTCTGCAATCCAGTAAACATCACGTAGTACAAATTCTCTAAGCACATTGCCTTCGTTGTCAAAAAAGCCAAACTCTATCATTTTGCGGCGCACTTCACGGTTTACGGTAGTAGATGCCCTGTCTGCGGCACGCTGGGGTGACATTCCGTCAAATACAATGGCGTTCCACGCGTTGGAAATTGCACGCTCTACCATGTACAAGCCGGGTATGCGCTGGGCATCTTGCAGCCACATAAGTTGTTCTTGAACTACCATTAAATGCTCGTGAGGTAGGTTTATTACATGCCATGCATCCATGTTAGCGGGTATCCAGAAAAACAAATCCCCAAAAGATGCAAGCATTTGCGAATACATAATTTGGACATCTGTAGACAGCCACCAAGTTAGAAATTCCCAGGACTCGTCAAGGTTTTGGCTTGTGTTAAACATAATTGCGGATTGACCATTGGCCACATACCAGCGAGACACTGTGCCGTCTTCTTGTACAATGCCGGGCAGTGGTGCAATGTCCCATAAACCCTGCAATTCCCTTGCGCCGAATCTGATTGAACGGTACTGGCCGGAGCTGACAATTGCGATTGGCGTTTCCGCACGGCGGAAAGCATCGAACTGTTGCGGCACTTCCATTGGTAATGCGTGACGCACAAATAAGCCACTCAAAAATTCGAATGCCTGTACTGCTTCCGGGTCTGCAAGCATTGGTCTTGTGCCGCATTCCGAGAACATTCCAGCGCCATGCTGCAAAAATGCGGGCCATGTTTGGTGTATCATTTTCATGGCCTGAGGCCCTGATAACGGGTGGTGAAAATTCATGCCAAAGCGTTGTAATTCTGGCAAAATGTCTATAACATCGTCCCATGTGTCGGGTACTGGTATGCCAAGGGAATCGAAAATATCTGTACGGTAGGCAAGCACGTTAAAATCCAATGATTCTGGTAGGGCGTACATTCCGTTCAGATAGGCAAAGGCTACCATTGAACCGGGCGGGAACTGCCCTGCAACCTGCCAAAAGTCAGGGAATTGGGTTAAATCATACAGGGCATTGCGGCTTGCAAGGTCAAAGGCGGAATGGCTGGGCAAGCCAATAGCCATATCAGGCACCTCGTTGGCAGCGGCGGACATTATAAGGCGGTTTACGTCCGGCATTACGGAAAGCTGCACTTGTATCCCAGAGGATGGGGTAAAATGCGCGTCTACCATGTTTTGCATCAGGTCAATTTCAATTATGGAACGCTGCGCCACCCATATGTTAACGATTTCGTCGTCCATACGTTGGCTAAAGCGGTCATTAGTGAAGGTATCGGCAATGCCGCTTACGCTATGGGTAAAGGAGTTCCACCAAGTAGCGTCAGAGCCTACGAGTTCATCCGGATTGGTAGACAAAACAATTGTATCAATGGTAATGCATGTATGTGTTAAGTTTGCAAACAACCGCCCGGCAATCCCTTGAACAGAGTTGATTGAGCCGGAAAGGCTTTGCATATGCAATGGCAAATCGTCGGGGAACTCCAGCAAGCGTTCAAGGGTGTTGAATACAACCATGGCTTCTGCCAATTTTTCGGTATTTACGCCTGCGCTGGATTTGTATTGCAGTTGATAAATTGCATCGCGCAAAATAATTTTGTATGCCTCAAGGAATGGCACGGTATTTGGGATGTAGCGGGTAAAGTTCCAACTGCGGTTCGCGTCTACCGCACCTGTGCCGGTTATTTTTTGCGCGTCAAGCACAAACTGTGTTATGTGGTCTGACACCAGGCGAATGTTGCTTGAAATTGCCACCAAGGGCTCCAGTTCCAAGGTAATGGAAATGGTGTGTGTTCCTGCGGGCAAGTACACTAAAAAGGGGTCGCCCGTATGGCGGTTATATATAACTTGAAAACCGAGGTCGTTAAAACTATAGTTGCCCGCTAGGTTAAAGTTTTTAAATTCTAGGAACGGAATTTCACCGTTTATTCTTAATGTAATGTAGCTTTCAAAATCTATCCTACAGGCTACTATGTTCATACCAATTGCATACAGGCCGCTTGTGGGCGCATAAATTTCATAGGTTACAGTAGAGCCCGGCGGTTCCCGCATTGCTACGGCATTAATTAAACGACGAGTTGGGTCGGTAGGATACGCCCTTGGGGAATTTACTGTAGTTAAAATAACGTCGGTAGAGTTCTTTTCCGTAAAATTTGTAGCATTTATACGAATGGTTTCAGTGTTTGTTGGAACAGTGTTGGGTACGCCAGCCCTATATTCTTGGTAAGTTGGCAAAACCACAGGGGGCGATGCTGTTAAACTTGCTACATATGTGGCCTGCGCAATGTTTGTTAGCTGAATTATATTTTCCCCCGCCTGTAAGTAAAATAAAAGGGGCATTGCCGTAGTAAAAGTAGAGTCGTGGAAATAATCCCCGTGCCATTCCACATGACGATGCGTCATTGGCGGAGACTGGTCACCAAATGCGTTGGTTGGGAATTCCCCCGTTAAGTGATAAAACCGCATACGCATAGCCAATGTGTCCATTTCCGCAAATTGCGCTTCGCCATTTATACGAAGCCTAAAAATTGATGGGCTATGAGTATGGGTTGCTACAAAATATTCTAAGTAAAGCTGATAAAGGCCGGATTCAGTTACAGTTAAGCGGTAATAGGCCACATCCCCATGGTCCAGAAATGTAGGTTCGCCATGTGGGGAGGCCATGTAAGTATTTGTGGCACCATGTGGGGAGGCCATGTAAGTATTTGTGGCATGTGGGACGGTTGTGCTATTAATAAAATCCACATAGGTAGTGCGGTGAGTGGTTAACGTATTGCGAAGCAAATTTAAGGCGTCCTCTACGGCATATGGGCATTCGCCCTCTATAAACCGGGCTTGGTTAGAAAAAACAGACACAGTAATTGCTATGGTTACAAGCGCAACTATTATACAAAGGATGGTGATTTTCTTTTTCACTGCACCACGTCCTTCCATTTATGTAAACATGCACAACCCAAAATCACACAAACTAAAACCACATCGTTTAATTGCACAGGTATTGCCCTAGAATATCTCATAAGAATAACAAAGTGTCAATGCTGATTTACGTGTAAAGTCAAAATGTGAATACTTTTGTCATTTTGAGCGAAGCGGTACACCACCACTGGTTGAAATTTTTTTTACTCTGTAATGAAATTGTCATAGAATGAGTTGAATGTGCGTAAGTGATTATGTATTTCGACGAAATATATGTTATTATTGTTACACTCAAGGCGGTGAAAATTTTATGGTTTATAATATTTTGCTTGCCAATAATCAAAGGGAAATGGTAGATGCTTTGCAAGATATATTGGCCAGACAAGATAATGTCAATATATTTGTTGCGTATAACCATACACAAGCACGGGATATTTTAAGTAAACATTCAATTGACCTTGCCATAATTGATGTTGATATGGAACAGGGCGACTTTGGTTTGCTAAAAACCATAAAACAGACCTGGGAATACTGCCATGTAATTATTTTTACAGAGGTATCCGACTTTGAGCCTATATACACTGCTACACGTTATCCAAAAACAAAATATTTATTAAAAAGCGATGGCTTTACATCCCTGCTTAATTTGGTGAATACAGTTTTGCAAGAAATAAACCACGAGCGGCAACAAGACAGCATCGTTACACAGTCCAGAAGGCAGCTTATGGAAGCCAACGATATTATAAAGAACGATATGTTCTTAAAGATGGTGCAGGAGGGCGAAATTTCTGCCAACGAATGGGCAACGAAAATAAACATGTCCATCGATAGCGCAAAAAATTTTGTGCTTATAATAGGTTCATGCAAATATGGACAAAATATGTTGGACTATGCCCAAAATAACCTTCGTAGCCATAGGATTGCAAAATTAGTTGCGCTTCATTTAAACAAATACTGCAAACACGAATATTTGGTTGATAAACGCGGCAACATACTGTACTTCATCCAACCAAACTGTGAAAATGAAATAGATAGCCAATTTATTGCTCAAATAAAATCTCAATTAGAAAATGTGCAGGAAAATTTAAATGTGACAGAGGATACCTCCATTTCCTTTATTGTTGATGCAAATGTCACATGGGATTCTTTAAAAGAGCAAGTACACCGCTGCACCATGATGTTCTCGGCCTATTATCATATGGACGATTCCCACTTTGTTGCTGATGCAGACAGCCGCTTTCTCATGGGTCAAAAAGATGATGATGATATTCTATCCAGCCTGCCAGCAAAAATGGTAAAAAGCGATATTCAAAAATTTTTGCAAGCCGGTGATAATGACGGTTGCAGGGACACCCTTTTTACATTCAAGGACACATTAAACGAGGCGTATCCTATACACTCATACGAAGCTCAGCTCATTTACTTAAATGCCGCAACCGCTATTCTTACGTATGTACACACCAACAATCTTGTACCGCAACTTGCAATGGAAGCAAGATTGTACAAGCTAATGCAAACAGAAACTTTCCAAAACTGGGCCGAAGGTTTCCTTTACCTAAGCGACCTTTGCGAAGTGATTATCCGCATCCAAAGCAAAGAGAACTCCACATATGCAAAAAATCTTGTGGACAAGGTTAAAGCTTATATACGCAAGAATATTTTCAAGCCCGACAATATTACGCTTTCTTTTATCGCCGATACAGTGCATTTTAACCCATCATATTTGTCCCGGTTGTTTAAAAAAGTTACAAACATTAGCATTTCCGATTATATTATGGAATGCAAACTAATTCAGGCAAAGCATTTGCTTGCAGACTCTGATACAAAAATACAAGAAATAGCAGAAAATTTAGGATATACATCGCAAAGCAATTTTGCCAGAGTCTTTAAAAAGTCCACAGGTGTGACTCCCAACGACTTTAGAAGCCAAAGCAATTGGAATAGACACAACGAAGTTAACAAGCAAAGGTAATACGAAAATTTTTTGATGTACTCGATTAGCGATAGTAGTGAACGGCACGACAAAAAGCCCTGTAAGGGCGAGAGAAAAGGGGCAAGGGAATGATTATGCTACATCATTACAGACAAGGC
>Ga0123352_10000218_pt1 | contig 69436 bp, 66 predicted proteins | sample TergutLab28metaG_FD_89700 | JGI IMG/M metagenome (GOLD analysis project Ga0123352, IMG submission 89700) | Labiotermes labralis P1 segment gut microbial communities from Petit-Saut dam, French Guiana - Lab288 P1 | ecosystem: Host-associated > Arthropoda: Insects > Digestive system > Gut ... | reverse complement strand
CCAGCCAAGATATTCCCTTATGGCTTCGGGGATTACAACCCTGCCAAACTCGTCCATTTGTTGAGCCGCCATTTCTCCTCAACCTTTCCGCTTTTGATTGGCCGGTGAAGCCGCACAGCGGCTTCACCAAGCCTGTTCAAAAGCCCCAAATAAGAAACGCGCATAGAGGTGGTTACACCCCAATGCGCGCCAAAATACGGCTTAAACTTCCATGCGTCGACTTGCGATCATTATACTTTTGGTGTATAATGATTTGGTCGCGTGGAAGTGCAAGGGTGTCGTGCTTAATCGTCTCCACCTTTGCCCGCTGCTGGTGCTAGTAACACCCTCAGCGGCCATGCGGCTCCTTGCTTTCAGAGCCTTTGAGATAAGTATAGCGCCTTGCGCGAGAATTGTCAATATTTGTTGTAATTTTTGGTAAGTTTTAAATGTTATAGTCTTATCTTGTGTGTGAAAAAACCGCTTAAGCCTGATGGTTGAGCGGTTTTTTGCTGTGTGATTCAGTCGTTTTAGATGCACAAATAGCCGCGAGCGCAAACAAAACGCGCCCTCACATACATGAGAACGCGAATTGACTCCGGCGTCTCGCCGGTGGCGGAGAGAGAGGGATTCGAACCCTCGGTGGGGTATTAGCCCACACACGATTTCCAGTCGCTTGGAAGTCTTTGCAATTATGCAATCTTAATTTACTTTATTAGAATCGAATTCAGTGAGCATTTTGCATTTGATGCACACGGCTTAAAGTCGTGTGTAATTAGCTGCATCCATTCCGTCGCCGCGTCGCCGCCAGAAGCGATTTCCCCGCGCGTATTTTCTATGATGTATTATATAGGTAACGCGCTTGAATTGTCAACTAAAATAGCTAAGTACATTGACGTTTTTTCCCCAGCATGTTAAAATGGCTTACGAACGCCACTTATTCACAAATCAAAGCGACTGGGGGGATTAGCTTGACAAAAGATACAGTTACCGCCCTCTTGTGCTGTCCAAAGGTTATAACAAGCAAGCCCAAAAAGAGTATGTACCAAGACCCAAGAAACAACAGTGTTATGCGAAACGACTTCTCTTGTACCTCTTTGGACGGTATCCACAAGTTTGAAGTGTTTATGCGACACAATACCGAATTGCCCACGTTGTTTTCTATTGGCCTTGTGTGCCAGTTTGAGGACAAGAACATCATAGTTTGTAGATACAACGGGAAAGACTATCACAAAAATAAAATTGGCAATCAAGACGCATTTAATAGCTATCACATCCATATGTTATATGACCACCAGTTAACTGATGGCACATCAAACTCTATAGATGCTATCGAAACTGACAAGTACATCACTTTTGACCAAGCGCTACATGCTTTTTTAAATGACTGTCAAATTCAGGACTGGAAAGACTGTTTTCCTGATTTGGAACATAGAATCAGTCAATTAAGACTGGGGGGTGTTTGATATGATTGAAGCACAAACAATAGCTAGGTCAATGCAAGATAAAATCAGACTTGAACCGCTTCCTAACGGCTCATATCAGGTAATTGCTCCATTTTTTCACGAGGATGGCGATATATTAGATATCTTTTTGAGAGAGCATGAAGACCGTCTGCAAATATGCGATTTTGGCACTACACTTATGAGGCTTTCTTATAGTTTCGACATCAATACAGAAAATAAGAATAACATTTTATCTAAGATTTTGCTTAACAATGGCGTTGAAGATTCTGCGGGAAATTTTATCACCGATACCTCTGCAAATACCTTTTTTGATGATCTGCTTAGATACCAAATGGCTATAACAAAAGTATGTAATATGGAGATTCTTCGCAAAGAGTATGTAGCCAGCATGTTCTTTGAATATTTTGGTTCTTTTGTCATTGATGATTTAGGTAAACAATTCAAACGGGTGGAGCGAAACTTTAAGCCAACAAAAGAACCGTGGTTTGAAGCTGATTATGCCATACTTGATAACACAAGTTCCCCGGTATATATAATGGGAATCAAGACCGACCTTCACGCTTCAAGGGCTTCTGCTTTTTGTTTGCGTATGGAAAAGGAAAGTCAAAATCCTATTTCCATCGCTGTGCATGAAAACCCGGATGCGCTCAGTAAGCGTGACAGAGATGCTTTGACAAATGCTGTCCACAAGCAGTATACAAGTTTAGACGATTTTAAGGCAAAAGGGCAGGAGTTTATTATAAAAAACATTGCTTAACGGGATTTTTATTTACTTCGAAATTTTGCCACGAGAGCAAAGAGCCTGTCTATATCGTTGTCGGTGACCTGGTGAGTATGAGCGTTGGCACCTGTGAGAATTAACAGGCTTTTGTTGAGCTTTATGCCAATCAGCCCATTCACATGGCCACTGAGGAAAAGGCATTTATTGACTGTAAACTGCTAGAAGTTGCGCTTCATGGTGGTGATTCGGTTGACGCAAGACAATCTTTAGCAAAAATGCGAGCGAAGGTGGTCTCGCTGTTATGAGCATTGACACTTTTAAGCGACAAGAGGCCATGCTTGACTTGCGTGAAAAAATATTGGAGGCTGAGCAAATGCGAGAGACAGGGACAAAGTCCTATACCCCGGAAGAAGTCTTTTCGCATTTAGAGGCTATTGTCAATGAGTATAAATAAGGGTTTTGCTAGACAAAATGCGCGAAGTGCTGACTAAGACGATTGCAGAAGCTGAGTAAAAAAAGATCAAGCAACATTAAGTTAAAGACACCGCCTTGTGGATTCACGCCCACAAGGCGGTGTTATTTCTTCGGCATCTTTTGCTATTATTGCAACTCTTTAATGCGTACCTTTGCTGCTTGCCGTATCTGCTTATCGTCCGCATCCGTAGCAACGTCAAGCAAGACGTCTTTATCTGTTATCTTTTCTATGGCTTTAGTACGCATTTCAAAATTTTCGCAATCGTCAATTGCAATTCCTGATAAATCTGAATCCGTCGCCCAAGATAGCAGCGCTATCTTGGCCTCGTCCTGTAATTCGCCAGAATCCCTGTCAGCAATTTCACTTATCTGCCCTTGTAGATAAGCTTTACTTTCATTATCGGTATTAACATCATTAATGAGCCGGGTCGCCGCCATCAATGCTGCCTTCTGATATGTGCTATCAACTCCTAGGGAATCACTCGCATCAAGAAAAAATCCGATAATAGAGGGAGATTGCGAGTCTAAAATGTCTTTTTCTAGCACCTTTCGGACATTTATTGATCCTATCTGATCGGATGATTGTCCACTGAATAAAGTCGCAAAAGTTCTACCAGCGTTTGAAGTAAAGTCTTTTGACACTTTGCGTCCTTCCTTTCTTGTCGGTCTTCCTGTTTGGTTGCTAATATAGATACCGCCTGTGGGTTGTGTCACAAGGCGGTATCTTTTACAGAAGCCATTCATACTGTCAACAAGAGTCCACTTTACTCTTTCTTTCCACAAAGGTTATCCCAGTTTCTTCCACATCCCTTAGCTACTACTACAGTCTTCATAACACTCTTAATTTTTAACCTTTTCATGCCAACCCTCCTTTCAATTGTTTGTAGGCCGATTCTCGTACACGAGCCTTAAAGCAGTCTTTCTTTTCGCATTGGGTGTAGTCTCCGTTCTCAAGCAGGGCATTTCCTGCACAGATTTCTATGCAGTGTTGACAGTATGAATGTTTTCCGTAACCAGTAAAGTCGCTGTTCCTCATCTTGCGCCATTTGATTAAATCCGGGTTGCTTTCCCAAATTTCTTGCAACTTGTCTTTATGTGTACCAAGCAAAATGGGGAACCCTACACATGGATGAATGTTGCCCGCGCTATCGTAATACAATCCGTATCGCCCAGCATTACAAGGGGGGGCATCAACCTTAATCCCATTCACTTTATCCGCATAGTAAACAGATTCAGTATCAAGACACAATTCCCTATATTGGTCGGATGTTAATAGTAAATCCATCGGCGAATCATCACCATTTAGCTTGGGCGCCATGGAAATGTCAAAAGCAAGTGTACAACCCCAATCTTTAGCGGTGGTTATCATTTCTTTGTAGCGCTTAAAATTGCCTTTCATGAGCATACAGCGGATTTCAACTTGAAGGTCGCTCTTCGTCAGTGCTTGTATTGCGCCCGCAGTTTTATCGAACGAGCCACTAACTGTTGTTATGCTATCGTGCGTATCCCGATCTGTAGAATAAAGGCTAACGCCAATTCTGTCTATATTATATAGCTTTAGCTTTTCGACCATCTGACCATCAATCAATGTGGCGTTGGTAAAAATGCTAATGACCATTTTCTTTCGGGTGGCGTATTCCAGAGCCTGGAATATGTCGGGTCGCAAGAATGCCTCCCCACCGCTAAATGTTACCGAGAACGCTCCCAAATCACAGGATTCGTCAATGATTTCTTCTATATCTTTGAGCGTAATCTGCTTGTTTTGCGTATATTCCTCAAACGGGTGGTAGCAATGACAACACCTAAGATTACACTGGTTGGTAATGTCAATATGGATATTGAATAGGTAGCCGTTTTGATAAATTTCTTCACAAAAATTTATATAATCCGTATTGCCGCTCGTTTCTTTCTGTGGTTGTTCCCCTTCTATTTGCTCAGTCTTTCCATTTAGCACTTCTTGGTCAACTAGCTCTTGAATAAACTCGTTGACGTCCTGTTCTTGCAGATCGTTTTCAGCTAAAAACTGTATAATTCGGCTTTGACTTCCCTGCGCAAGCAACTCAAACATTCGCGCCGAAAGCCCCTCTAAAAATGCCGTAGTGTGCGTGTTTAAGTTACAGATTATCATTTGCAGCTCTTCGGTGCAATCGTACCCTTTGAACACTACCTTGTGGAAAAGAGCCTCCCTACCCAGCTCAAAGTTATGTAAACCTGACATGCGGCGTCACTCCTACATGTTCAATAAGCCCGCTTTATTAAAGTCTTTTTGCTGTCCTTATTGTCATGAATATAGTATTTAAGGTACAAACTCGACTAATGCACCTAACGATGGTTGTTCAATTGACTTTAGCCCCGATATATGAAAGAATCTATCAAGACCATCTTCCCCAAGTATAAACCCAAACTTCTTTTGCTCGTTGTAATGCTTAACTCTGCCCTTCATTCGGTGAACGCCCCCATTAAGCGACTTGATGCCTCTACTCCGCTATATTGAACAGGCAAATATAATTACCATAATTATATCATGTTGTGCTGAGGTATACAACCCCTTATGATAAACAAGGGTGATTATTTGCAATATTTTGACATTGGCAACAGACTGCTACAATTGCGGCGAGAAAAGTCTCTGTCACAAGAACAACTGGCGAATTGGGCAGAGGTTACGACCACCTATTACGGACAAGTCGAGCGCAACATGAGCAATGTCACAGTCGTAAAGCTCGAAAAGATTTGTGACGTGCTGGGCATTACCCTTGCTGAATTTTTCGCCCCTACCCAGACACCCCGCTTAGATTCGAGTGAAAAGGCAACAGTAAGCCCGACCGACGCTTCAATCCAAAAGGCTCTTGATCGGTTGACAGATGCAGAAAAGCAGTCGTTTCTAAGAATCCTACGTGAGCTTATCGTATTTCGCAACATTGCTGACGACTAACACAAAAACCCCCACGGCATCTATAGCTGTGGGGGTTTGCAACAACATCAAAACACCGCACCATTAGCGTTTTTACGCCACTTTCACGCACCCCCTACCCCATATATCCCCTCGTTGAGTTTATCGGCTGCATCCTGCTGCATTTCGGGCAAAACATGGGTGTATGTATCCAGCGTGATCTTAATATTCGCGTGACCCAATCGAGCCGACGCCACCTTTGCCGGAACACCATATTGCAACATCAACGTAGCATTTGTATGCCGCAGGTCATGAAAGCGAATGTGCCGAAGCTTACTCCTCTCCAAGAAGTCGCTAAAGGCATGAGAGAAGCTACCCGGATTTATCATCTGCCCATCCAACCTACAGCAGACGAGATCGTTATTCTCATACCCTTCCCCCAACAGCAGCTTAGGTTCCGCCTGTCGCCCCTTGTGGGCTTTGAGCAATGCGATAAGGGCTTCCGGCAGCGAGAGGGCACGAATGCCAGCCGCTGTTTTTGGTGTGTCGAAGAACGTTTCCCCGCCCACATTGCTCAGGCTGCGATTGATGGCGACCGTGCCTTTTGCGAAGTCAACGTCCTCCCACTTTAGGGCAAGCACTTCCCCACGGCGAAGCCCAAGGCTGACCACCAGATTGACCGGGACTTCCATATCTGTCCCCTTTGCAGCCCCTAATAACGTCTGGACTTCCGTTTGGTTGTAGACTTCAACCTTTGGCTTGATCTGCTTGGGTGGACTGGCAAACTCGGCAGCGTTCAGGCTGACCAGACGCATCTTATAGGCTCGATCAAGCGCCTTTCTCAAAGTAGCATGAACATATTGCACAGATCGGGGACAAAGCCCCCCAGCCTCCAACTTTTTGTACATATCCTGCACTTGCACCGGGGTAAGCTTTTGCAACTCAATATTCCCAATATGCGGCAGGGTGTGCTTGTCAATGTTCACCTTATATCCCCGAACAGTATTGGGGGCTAGGGATGGCTCGGCATATGTTTTCATCCAATCGGCCAAATGCTGCCCAACAGTAAGCTTTGATCTTTCGATATACGTTCCTCGATTGTATTCGGTAAGCTTCTCGTTTAAAATTATTTCCGCTTCCTTCTTCGTCCCTTTTATCGTTATGGATTCTCGGTTGCGCTTTCCGGTTTTAGGGTCTTCTCCTTTGTCAATGATGATCTGCCAAGTTGTCCCGGTTTTGTTTTCTCGTTTGCGAATGTGTCCGGTCATGTTCAAACCCTCCCGTTTCATATTTTTAGGTAGAAGTCGGGCAGGGGGTTCTTGCTCCCTGCCCGATTTTTTCCTGTGCTTAATTCATGATTTGAGATTCTACCCATTCTTGGAACCGCTTCTTTGGAACACGGTATTGATTGCCGATCTTAATGTGTGGAATGCCGCCATGCTTAACGAGTTTTAGAGCGTTTACATAGGCAATATCCAAATATTTTGCGACTTGTTCTGCATTCAAAAGTTCCGGTAGGTTATCCAAGGTGAGAATGGCATTGCGTGCTTCTTTATCGTTCATTTCTCGAACCTCCTTGTTGTCGTTTCTTTGTCCTTCTTCTGTTCTATTCTCATCTAAGGTTCTAGTTTTTTTCAAATTAAAAGTGATCTATTAGTTTTTGTCTATAGGGTCTACATATAAACTTAGGTGTAACGTATCGATTACTTCCACGACCCATGTTTTTTCACAAGCTGTTCATCATCATAGGCTCTTTGGTGGGTAAGACCTGCTGCGGTAATCTCAATACCCCGAAGCATAGTTCTGCTATTGCTCGGATAAGTTTCAAAGGGTATGCCTTTCTTAGTCAGGCTGGTGCGAATGTTCTTCATAAAGTTCCGGTGAATTGTTCCTGCTAGTTTCTCGTGTCTGTTATCTCTACACCAGCCAACAAAGGTATCGTTTAGTCTTTTCGCGTCAAGGGAGCTTGTATTTTTTCCCCCATTTGTCAAAGGGGGCACAGCCCTCACACACTCTTCAAGAAATTCGATGTATGGGTCAATGTCGCGACGGTATTCCGACAAAGCGTTTTGAGCACGCTCACAGTGGGAAAATTCGTACCCATTGGCAGCCAAGCGAAGCAATCCCTCAAAAGCAAAATTGAAGATGCCATCCAGTTCAAGCAAAAGTTTTTGCAAGATGAACGGATCTTTTTTTCGTTCATCTTCCCGGTCGGGTTTGGGGTTGGCTACAAACTTTCGCTCAAACGGAATGATGATTGGCCGACGTTCAAAGCCACCCGTCCGGTCTGAGGTATAGGGCAATGAGTTCACACAAAAGAGCAACTTTACAAACGGGCGGTAGTTGAATGGCGGCTGCCCCTTCGGTTCAATTTGGATCAGGTCGCCAGAAGCTAGAGCCTTGATATTTTGGGTGTCGAGTGGCTTGTTGAGTTCGTTTTCCGTTGCGATATTGAGAACTTTATCGACAATCTGCGCAAGGGAAAAGTTTCGGCTCAGGTCTTTCAGTGCCACGGTGGAAACATACCCTTCACCCACCAACGCCACCATGATGTCAACCAAAACGTTTTTGCCGTTTGAGCCGTCCCCATGAAAGAGAAAGATTTTATGTGCGGCGGTGCTGTAGCTTAAACAACAGTAGCCCAAAATCTCTTGTACGAGGGCGACCATCTCCTCATCATCCATGAGCAAATCCATCAAAAACTGCCAGAACAAAGGGCAATCCGCACTGGGGTTATAGCTTACCGGACTTTGCACGGTAGTAAAAATGTCCGGGGTGTGGGGGATCAGCGCCTGCGTTTGAAGGTGAAAAAGACCATTCTTGAGGTTGATGTACTCTTTCGAAATCTCAGGAACTCTTTTGGCTTGGCGTAAGAGGCTTTCAAGGTAGGCCTTCTCGCAATCCAACACCCACTTGTCTTGCTCAAATTTTTGAAAGAACCAATACATTTGTTTTTTGAAGTCGAGCAAGGTTGGCAGTTGCCAGACTTCGCCGGTGAAAGTGTAGATCGCTTTTTCATCCCGAATCAACACCGGAACCTCTTCCCGGATCGCTCTGGCAAATTTATCGCCGTTGACACCCTTAAAATTACCGTGTTGATCGTAATAAAACCCAAACGGGATGTTTCTGGCGGCGATCAGTTGAGGCTTGGGGGTGTTTGTGATTCGCCCCGACCACTCCTTTACCCATCCCAAACAACTCTTGATTTGATCTCTGTCGCAGCCAAGCGATTCACAAGAAGGCGACCTTGTCTTTTTCCCCGCTGTCTCCAGCGCTTCAATTCGATCCATACTTCGCTGGTTGTGTTTTGCGGACAGCGCAGAAAATATTGAAGCCAGCCACTTCCATCCCAAACTAATCAAAACACAGCAAATGAGGTACCATTCCGGTTCTGGAAGCCCCTCTCCTACCTGTCGATCAAGCTTTTCCATTAGCTTTGGGCAACGGTAAAAGTGACCTGAGATGGTGCGATAGTCCTGCTCTTGGTCGGGGTCGGGCGTCGGTTCGGTAGACGACGTAGGAAGAAGAACCGCACCAGGCTTCGGTGGAAGAGCAACCGTTAAAATGTTGCCAAGCATCTTTTCGACCATCCAGCCCGGTGCATCTGCAAGGCCAACTGTTCTAAACGTTGTTTCCGGGGATAGAAACTCGTAAACGCCGCCGTTAGTGTGGGTGCAATAGGGGAGAACAGTTTGTGTACCGTCACCCATGAGTGAAAGTTCTTGGTGTTCACCTTCGCCCTCCTGTGTATACTTACGAAATCGCTTCCCTCTGTGTTCTTCCGGGATTCTAAAGAGATACCGCAAGCCACCGCTGGGGGTGGTGTAAGTAACGGTCGGGGGTAGATCACCACCACTCAATTCTTCAAGAATTTTCTTCCCCGATTCCCCATCTGCGTCAATCGCGATGATGTTGCTAACGCTTCCAAGCACAAGACCAAAGTTGCGGTTCGGGTATTTTGCAAGCCATTCTTGCAGCTCCTCTTCTGTGGTGGTTGTGCGGATGTTCCACTCTTTAATGAGCGGAAATTTCCCATTCAATGGAATGATGGGCAACCCAAAGCCAACTAGGTATAGAGCCATGTTTGTTAGTGCTTCTCGGACTTTTGTCGGATTCATGAATTTTTTCGATACTCCTTTCGCTGAGTGGCGAAGCTCGCCACTTTTTTTGTTTTGCCACTTACGTTGTCACTGTGAAAAACCCTTTGGATATGCGATAATTACAAGGTCAGTGGCCAAGTGGCGGAATTTTGCGATCCCGCCACAATGCCACCGAGAGATCAACGGGGGATTATTTAGGCTCAGTCAATTTCACAAAGCCGACAGCAATCTCCCTCCCATCTGCCGCTTGCACCCTCTCAACCCGGACGTTGTTAAAGGAAAGGGATGAGCGCTCTTCAAAGTTAAGGCCAAAGGCTTGTGTAATGCCCACAACCATGCCAGCGGCGTAAACAATATAGCTAGACTTACTTTGTGAGAAAGGGTATGTATCAGCACCGGGAAGCTCTTCAGCAAGTGCCAGTTCACCCGTTTCCACATTGGCCATAAAGCTGAGCGTTTTCGGCTCTCCAAGCTCACGATACAACCCCGAAGTCAGCTTTAAGCGCTTCCCGTTGGTTTCTGTGTTGACAACGCTAATACCCAACTTACCATTGCGGTTTACTTGAGCAGCGGCAATAACCACAAAGGCATCCAGAGCATTTTTTATAGCCTGAACCTCTTTTGTCTTTTCCATTTTTTGATCTCGCTTTCGTTTAATGTTTGCCAAATAATCAGTGGCGTGTGAACATTGTACCAGACGCATCTCATATTGGCAATCGTTAAATTCATATTGATTTTTAGCAATATCTATAGTATAATTTCGATATATCTAACTTTGAATAACTTCGACCGACTATGTCCTAGCTCGAAAGTTTTTACTTTTTTGCAAAAACGCAATATATCGTAAATTTTCACCGATTTTTTGCAAATGTAAATATTTTATGAACAACTGGGAGGCTTTAGTTTATGCGCAGTGATACAGCCCCAAGTAAATTCGATTTAGTGAAGCTGGTGCTTGAAAGCGGTATAAAGTACAACGATCAAAAGAAAATTGCAGCCGAAGCAACCAAGCTCGGCCTAGAGCATGAGGGTAACGTAACCGTTCGCCAAGGCGAAGTATCGGAAATGCTCAAAGCGAAAAAGATTGTGAAGCTCAAAGATGGTGAACGGGGGTATTATTACACTATCAATACAAGTGATGGTGAAGGTCAAGAGACTACTACCCATAGGCTGGCAAAGGCGTTTTATAGTTACACCCCGAAAGATAAGGTGGAGTTTTGCGACAGTGTAAAGATGGCAACACTGCGTACCAACAAGTTTCGCAACCGGTATTTAGGCGACAAAGTTAAGGCAGCATTTGAAGACATCATAATCGACCTGCATTATCCGACAGAACATACTATCGTTTTTTACTATAGAGGGCAAGGGTGCAAAGTGTTTGAAGATTTTATGCAAAAGTTGGTGGCATGGCGAAAGGAAAGCAGGGGGAATATCAATCCCCCTGCTCCACCAACAGATACCGAAGTATAACAGCTTACCGTCTGCGCCTCTTCCCCTTACGCCCTGTCCGGGCAGCGGTGTAGACCGCAATCCCTAACAACATCCCATCAGAAAAAAGCTTTGTCGCGGCAACCGAAGCCGCTGCAAGCAATCCCAAAATCATGCTGCGGCCTCCTTAGCTAAGGTTTCAAGCAAACTCAACGTAACAACCGCGACACACAGCCCAAGGATCAAATATCCCATGCAAATCAACTCCTATTTTAATTTAGACACCTTCCAACAGACAAGCCGAGGCGATCTCAGCCGGGATGATTACATTCACCCCAAACTCGTTATGGGTTAGAAAAAGCGCGTTAATATAGCGCTCATCCGCCCCTAAGTAGTACACTTGCTCCGGTGTGGATTGGAGTAACGCCACCTCTTTCAAATCCTCCACCGAATCAATGCAAAGGAGATACCCGCCATCAGCGGTGTCTATCTCCCGGCCAGCGCCATACTCCTGATCGAGCATCTTAGCGATCCCATGAACTTCTTCGCGCACCACAGGCGGCAAATGTTCTTTGGCGCTCTCAAAGTCAGCCACTGTACCTACCTTAACAACCAAACCATCACCCTTTCTAAACAAGATGAAAGACGCAGCATCCAAAGAGACGCTACGCCTTTACTTTCCGGGTTTCTCTGGCTTCCCTAACTTGGCCGGAACCAACTGCCACTTCAAACGGACGGTCTTCCCCAAGGGATGGAAGCCAGCGTCCTCCCCATCCGATATCTCGACCAGCTTCTTTTCAAATGGCTTTAGCAGCTTTAAGACTTCCTCAATGCGCTTGACCACCTTCTTTTTGTGAGCTACTCCTTTGCCCCAGGCCAGAACAATTGTATCCATGTCATTGCAAACATCAACAATTGTTTTGTCGTTTTCCGGCATACTCTCGAACCCTTCATCCATCCCGGAATAGATGTTCATGATATTCACGCTTCCGAAGCCTTGCGCATGGCAGTTATTGACCACAAACATACTGGTCATATCCATAGCGATTGCATCCGCTGTGCGGGATGGCGAAAGCATGATGATTGCCGCCTTTGGTCGGGAATCATCCCAAATTCGCTTGATTAAAAAGCGGTGGTTTTGATCGTCCGAATAGGCCACCACGACTTTTACTGTCGCCGCTACGCTAGACATCTTCTTGTCCCCCTTTCGTGTTTGTGTTCGGATTTAGCTGCCGAATGTCCGGGTCTGGCGCTGTTATGTACATCTCTTCGGCCTGTTGATGTGCCTTTTGCAATAGAGCAATGGCGTCGGTCAGTGCATTGAACAGATGGCGGTAGAGCTTGGCATAATCTGGCATGGTCGTCCTCCTTTATAAAATATAAAACCCCCGACTAGGCTTAATCGTCTAGTCGGGGGTTGTTTTCAATTGTTCCGTTAGGTTGCATTTTTCAGATTCGCAAACAGCGCAACCGGTTCATCCACAATCGGGCAGCTTTGGTATAACTTCGGGGTGGTAGTCCATGTGCAGCCCTCCCGCATATTTCTACTCTAACCGCGCGCTACATTTTCTCCGGGCGGAATGTCGACCACTGCCAAGGTCTTTCCGAGTGGCCGCAGAAGCTTGAGAACCGTGCCCAACTGCGGATCGGTGTCGCCGTTTTCAATCCTGGCAATCATAGGCTGCTTAACCCCGCAAAGGTTTTCTAATGCCTTTTGGGTGACGCTCACTTCTTGACGGGCGTTGATAATCTCGCCGACAATCTTCACCTTCAAATCTATTTCGCCCCAATCATCTGGCGACAAGCCTAGCGTTCCTTTGAAATCATCCCAGTCAGTCAAGGAGTCAACGTATTCCTTACCCTTTTTCATTTAGATTGCTCCTCTCGATAAAATCTTCCATATTGCGCTTAGCCTGCTCAATTTCGCGCAGAGGTGTTTTTCGTGTGGACTTCTCGAAGTGGTGAAGTAATATAAAAAGGTTATCTTTCCAGTAGAAGAAAAAAATTCTGTCATCGGTGGGTCTTAGTTCCCATATATCACCATCAATGTGCTTTACATAAGGCTCTCCGGCTCTGGTTCCGTGTTCTTTTAACACTTCAATATATTCGGAAATCTTCTTCAGCTTTATACGTTCGTTTTTGCTTGTTGCCGCTTTCTTTCTCAGCGCCGAGAGATATTCGACAATCGGTTTGTTGCCCTGCTTATCCTCGTAAAACTTCACCTTAAACAAGTTGAGCATCCCTCCTGCCCAATACTATTATAACTAATTAGTTATATATTGTCAACACTTTCTTGCGTTCGAGCAAAAACAATGGCACTCCCGAATCGGAGGTGCCGCCTTAATACACAATTTGATACTGCGTTGTAATCGCCAAAACGGTTGCTCTATTTTCATGCACAAAAAGCACCGAGACCGGGCGGCACTTCCCGCTATCGCCCCATGAAATATAGGCTATATAGATGTCAAACGGCTTCGCTAGCCATTCACTGCCCAGTCAAAAAGCTCCGGGTGCTGTTCTTTGTCTATGACAGCGTTCCCTTTCTCGTCTGCTTCAAGTTTTACCTTTGGGATATTCAGCAGAGCATTTGAAAGTCGCTCGTCAAGTAGCTTCCCAAACACCTCATCATGGCTTAACCACTGTGTATTGGGGTCAGCGGCTTCCTTTTCGGCTTCGGCCAACTTTTTTAAGATGATCTGATCGCTCAAATAATCCTTGGTCACCAAAGCAAACGGGACTTTCTTTTCCCTCACCAACGCTTTAAGGCTTGATGTAATAAAGGTCGTCATATTCAGGCCGATATCTTCGAGCATTTTGTCAGCTTCTTCTTTGATGCTTTCATCAACCCGAACGGTAATTGCTTTCATTGCCACAGCTATCCCCTCCCTTTATATGCTATTATACAGCAAATAGTCCACTTTTGCAATGCATCATCTATATCAGCACCTCTATAGCGATCCTAGCCCCCAACCTAAACCCTTCCTCAAACACAGCGCCATGCTCCATCCCCGCCACGATCAAGCAGTGATCTTTAAGCTGGTCGAACAGCACTTGCTGTTCCGGTGTGAATGTATTACACAAGCTTCTGGTCGCCTCACCTATCTTTATAGCGACCTCTTGATACCGTTCATCCTTTGGCCGGGTCTGCTCATGGGGGTAAATCTCTCCGTTAAATAGTTGCCCCAAGACCGTCTTTTTCATTCCTTTTGCTCTCCCTTTTCAAGTGATATAATAATGATATATACTTGAAAAGTCAGCAACTACAGCAGAAGCAAAGTCGTGTGATGCACCCCCGGCTTTATGCGAAAAAAAGCCCCCGACAGCCCTGAGAGAATGCCATCCAATTGCACCCGGTTTAATCCAGTCGTCAATTATTACATTCATTCCGTCGCCGCACCGGCGCCAAATCACCTTTATTGGATGCTGATGACGGGTCTCTATCGAATTCACAGCAAAAGAAAAAACCGCACAATCATGCGGTTTTTTGGCGGAGAGAGAGGGATTCGAACCCTCGGTGGGGTATTAGCCCACACACGATTTCCAGTCGTGCGCCTTAGACCAGCTCAGCCATCTCTCCATCTCAACGCCGGAAAACAAATGACGCCCGGCGCGAACATTCCTATTATACCAGCTATTTGGCGTTTGTCAAGAATAAACACAATTGACAATCAGCCGCTTCAAATACCGTATCCGCCGCGGGCAAAAAACATCGCGCCCCCAGAGAACCGGGAACGCGACGCAGATGGCGGTCCGGCGCTAATCCTGATGCCATTTGACCCCTTGGGGGGTGTCTTCCAGGCGGATGCCCCTGGCGGCCAGGTCATCGCGGATTTTGTCTGCCAACGCGAAATTTTTGTCCTTGCGGGCTTGCCCACGCTCTTCGATCAGGGCTTTAATCTCATCGTCCAGACTGACCGGTGCCTTGCGGTTGTATAATATCCCCAGCACAGCGCACAGCTCATCGAACAGGGCGATCGCCGCCCCCGATGTACCCGCCGATTTGGGTGCTGCGAAGTAGCTGTTGCAGTCCCGCGCAAGCTCAAACAGGGCAGCCAGGCCGTCGGCGGTGTTCAAATCATCGTCCATGGCCTGCACAAACTGAAGCCGGCGATTCTCGAGCTGTTCAAAAAAGCCGGTTTCGCTGCCGTCTGTCTCCCCGGGGTTTTTGGTCGCGAACTCCAAGTTCTCACGGCAGGTGTAAAGCCGCTCAAGCGCCGATTTGCTCTGCTCTAAAATTTCATAGCTGTAGTTGATCGGGCTGCGGTAATGCGCGCTGATCATCATCAGCTTGATCGGCTCGTACCCAAACTTTTCAGAAACGTCGCGAACCGTGAAAAAGTTGCCCAGCGACTTTGACATCTTCTTGTTGTCCACATTGATATAACCGTTGTGCATCCAGTATTTTACATAATGCTTGCCGGTGTGGCACTCGCTTTGTGCGATTTCATTTTCGTGATGCGGAAAGATCAGATCCTGCCCGCCGCAGTGGATGTCGATCTGCTCGCCCATCAACTTGCCCACCATAGCCGAACACTCGATATGCCAGCCCGGTCGGCCAGATCCCCAAGGCGACGCCCAGAAAGGCTCACCCGGTTTTGCCGCTTTCCAAAGTACAAAGTCGGTCGCGTTTTCTTTGTCTTCACTTACATCAATCCGCGCGCCGGATTCCAAATCCTCAAGCGGCTGATGAGAGAGCTTGCCATAGCCCTCATGTTTGTTTGCCCGAAAGTATACCGTACCGTCTTTTTCGTATCCCATCCCCTTGTCGATGATCCCCTGTACAATCTCGATAATCTCGGGGATTACCTCGGTTGCTTTGGGATGATGGGTGGCCGCGCGCAGGCCCAGACCTTTGGCGTCGACCTGGTATTCAGCGATGTAGCGCTCGGCGATCTCGCTTGAGCTCACACCCTCTTCGTTGGCTTTGTTTATGATCTTGTCGTCTATGTCGGTGAAGTTTTGAACAAAGGTTACCAGATAGCCGCGGTATTCGAGATAACGGCGCAAAACGTCGAAGACACAGAGGGGCCTTGCGTTGCCGATATGGATAAAGTTATAGACCGTTGGGCCACAGGCGTATATTTTTACCCGGCCTTCTTCGAGCGGGATAAAGTCTTCTTTTTGACGGGTCAGGGTATTGTATACTTTCATCTTTGTTTTTCCTCCTTTGCGGTGCGGGTGGGATGACTGAACCGGCGAAGAAACGACTTATCTAATCCAGTTAAAGCGAATCGGCTCTCGGCCGCTAAGTGTGTCAAATTCGTGATGGTCTGCGGTAAGAAGCTCGCTGTCTGTCACTAAAGCTTGCGCCAGTACAACTGAATCGGCCAGCGAAATTTTATAACTCGCTTTGAGCCGCCCTGCTTGCGTAAATATTTCGTCACTGATTACAGCGTTAATGTCAACCGGCAGTTTGTTAAACCTCGCCCACATTAGATCGGCTTTCTCTTTGCCTCGTGTGCGAAACACATCGTAGTACACTTCTAAAAGGTTTACCTTATGCATGACAATCTCCGCTTGACCATGATGGGCAGCATTGATCGCGTCAGAAACCTTGTCTGCGCCCGGTTCATCTTGTAACAAAGCGATCAGGGCACAGGCGTCAAGAACATATCGGCTCATAGATCCAGCCCCTTGTCCACGCGGGTGCGCTCCAAAAACCTATCCATCGTCATTTCGGGGTCACCCGCAAACATACCGCGCAGTTCAACCGTGCAGTCGACGTTTTCTTTAACGGGGAAAAGTTGAACCACACCGTTCAGTTCTTTTACTCGGACTTTTTCAGTCGCTATCAAACGGGTAAGCGGCTCAGGTAATGTGCTGGTGTTTAGTACGATTTCTGTCATCTAAAGCACCTCGTCTCCTCTGTGTCCTTTCGGATTATCCAACCTGAGAACCTGTGGTCAATACTCAAAACGCCCCCGATCCGGCGCATTTCTCGCTACTGACCACAAGTTCTGAAAAGCGAAGCAATCGCAATTACTTCTCCGCCGTCAACCCATCCACCCGCTCACTCAGCCGCTTAATCTCCCCCTCCAGCCGCTCAACCTCCATAGCCAGCGGGTCGGGAATATTCACATGATTGAGCGCGTCACTCAGCTTTCTGCCGTTGATCCGCACCACCCTGGCAGGCACACCGGCCGCGGTCGCGGCAGGCGGCAGCGGCCTGAGCACAACCGCGTTGGACGCAATCTTACAGCCGTCCCCGATCTCGAACGGCCCCAAAACCTTTGCGCCGGTACCCACGATTACGTTTTTGCCGATGGTCGGGTGGCGCTTACCTGTATGTTTGCCGGTCCCCCCCAGGGTTACCCCCTGATAAATTGTGCAGCCGTCCCCCACTTCGGCGGTCTCGCCAATAACTACCCCTGAGCCGTGGTCGATCAAAATCCCCTTGCCGATCTTCGCGCCCGGGTGAATTTCGATCCCGGTCAAGAATCTTGAAAACTGCGAAATCGCCCTGGCCGGAAACTTCAGTCCGCGGTTATAAAGGCAGTGGGCCGGGCGGTGTAAGATCAGCGCGTGTATACCGGGATAGAGCAAAAGAACCTCAAGCGCACTTCGCGCCGCCGGGTCGCGCTCTTTTACGGCTTTGATATCCCGCATCACCGTCTTTAAAAATGATGGGCAGGTTTTGTATGGTTTATTTATTTTCACGTTCTTCTTTCCCTTCGCCGGTAAAACTTAAATTTCCCCAGTGTATGCGCACAGCCCCGACTTTGCTCAGGCGTCCCGAAAGAGCGCGCGGTTCTTAAGCGCGTAGTTCGCGCCCGAAAGGGCGGTGAGCGCAACCACAATCCACGTCAGGACATGAAATCCCGCCCAACAGGTCAAAATAAGCCGCGTGTTTGCTTCAGGCGAACCCAAAAGCGAGAACCCGTATTCGCGCATAAGCAGATCGGTCAACCAATAAAAAAACAATCCCAGACAGATCCATGTCATTTGAAACGCAGTCTTGATCTTTCCCCACTTGTCGGCCGCAATCACCCGGCCCTTGCCCGCCGCCACCAGCCGGATGGAGGTAACCAAAAACTCCCGCCCAAGCAGGATAATCACCGCAATCGCGTGAACAAGCTGGCTGTGTAAAAACAGGATAATGGCCGACATGACCAGCAGTTTGTCCGCCAGCGGATCCATCAACACCCCGAAGTCGGTGACCAGCCCTTTCTTCCGCGCCAGGTACCCGTCCAGATAATCGGTAAAAGAGGCCGCCCCAAACACAACCAGCGCCCAAAAGTAACTGTGGGGGACGCCCGACAGATACAAAAGGACAAAGACGGGGATCAGCCCCACCCGCGCTATGGTCAGTTTGTTCGGCAAGTTCATATCTACCTAAACCCTTTCCGCTATCAAGTCGTATCCATCCGCCCCGGTTACTTTTACACGGACAAAGCTTCCGGGGGTCGCCGCCTCACCCTTATAATAGACCCTGCCATCCACATCGGGGGCGTCTGCCCGGCTTCGGCCAATTGACATTCTTCTCTGTCTATCATGCCCTTCGACCAGGATTTCTATTTCTTTCCCGATCATTTGGGCTGCCTTTTGCTCCGCGATCCGCGCCTGTGTTTCCATGATGATCTCGGCGCGCCTGCGCTTTACTTCCTCATCCAATTGGTCTTCCCGCTCACCGGCCGGGGTGCCTTCTTCCTGCGAATAGGCAAAACAGCCAAGCCGGTCAAACTCGATTTCCTTAACAAACTTAGCAAGAATTTCAAAGTCTTCTTCGCTCTCACCGGGGAATCCGGTAATCAAAGTCGTGCGTATACATGCATCCGGTATCTTCGCCCGTATCTTTTGAGTAAGCGCGGTCAGCGACTGCGCATCTCCCCGCCGGTTCATCTCACTGAGCACTTTGCCGGAAGCGTGTTGTACCGGCAGGTCAATATAGTTTACGATTTTATTTTGGGCGGCAATCACATCAAGCAAGCGGTCGGTCACCCGCTCGGGATAACAGTAAAGCAGCCGCACCCAGCCAAGCCCCTCAATTTCACAGAGCCGCTCAAGCAGGCGGGGCAAAGCCAGCTCGCCGTAAATATCTTCACCATAACGGGTGGTATCCTGCGCGACAAGGTTCAGCTCAACCACACCAGCCTTTACCAGCTCCCGCGCCTCGGCCAAAATGTTCTCGATCGGCCGGCTGCGAAAACGGCCGCGAATATCGGGGATGGCACAGTAACTGCACCGGTTGTCGCACCCCTCGGCCACCTTGAGGTAAGCGGTGTAAGATTCCCCCACCATCATCCGCTCGCCCTCCAGCGAAAGGTCTTCCTTCTCGCCGAACGCGCAGTACTTTTGCCCGGCCAGCACAGCATCCACCGCGACCACAATCTCGGCGTTTTTGCCGATCCCCAAAACGCCGTCCACTTCGGGCAGCTGGGCCATAAACTCCTCGCGATACCGCTCGGACAGACAGCCGGTCACAATCAGCCCGCCAATTTGCCCGGCCTGTTTTTTGGCCGCAAACTCCAGAATGGTATCGATGGCCTCCTGTTTTGCGCTCTCAATAAAGCCGCAGGTATTGATGATCACAACCCCACAATCTTCGGCCACCGAGCTGATAGCGTACCCGGCCAGCCGCAAAGCACCAAGCAGGCGCTCGGCGTCTACCTGGTTTTTGCTGCAACCCAGAGACACCATGCCGACCGTTTTGTTTTGAAGATTGCGATTGATCATGCTAAGCTCCGTTTTCTCAATTGACAATGAATGTATCGCTTTGCGATTTATTTAAATAACACCCGCGAAGCGGATACCACAATTGTCAACTGTCCATTGTCAATTGTCAATTGCCCTTATCGTCCACCGTAATGTCGATATTTTTAGCTGGCGGCGGGGATGGCGGTTCTGCGGCCGGCGGCGGTGTTGCCCCGCCTTTGCCGAATCCTTTTTTGGCCTTGGGTGCGCTGGATATCTGATCTTTTCGATCGGTGACCAGCTTGGCGATCTCTTCGGCCAGTTCCGGGTTTTCTTTGAGGTAATTTTTCGCGTTGTCCCGCCCCTGCCAGCGGCGGTCGGCGTCGTAGGTCAGCCATGCCCCGCTCTTTTGCACAATATCCAGCTGGATGGCCATATCCAAAATTTCGCCGTCCCGCGAAATCCCCTGGCCGTACATGATGTCGAACTCGGCCTCTTTAAAAGGCGGCGCGACTTTGTTCTTTACAATTTTTACACGGGTACGGTTGCCGATCATCTCACTCCCGCTCTTAAGGGCTTCAATCCGGCGGATGTCCAACCTCACCGATGAGTAAAACTTAAGCGCGCGGCCACCCGGCGTCGTTTCGGGGTTTCCGTAGCTGACCCCGATCTTTTCGCGCAGCTGGTTGATAAAAATCAGCACACAGCTGGATTTTGAAACCACGCTGGTCAGCTTGCGCAGCGCCTGAGACATCAGCCGGGCCTGCAGGCCGACATGGGTGTCCCCCATTTCGCCGTCGATTTCGGCTTTGGTGACCATAGCGGCAACTGAGTCAACGACCACAACATCCACCGCGCCCGAGCGGACAAGTGCCTCACAGATTTCAAGCGCCTGCTCTCCGGTATCCGGCTGAGAGACCAGCAGGCTTTCGGTATCCACCCCCAGCGCTTTGGCGTAAACCGGGTCGAGTGCGTGTTCCACATCAATAAAGACCGCTTCGCCGCCCATCTTTTGAGCCATTGCGACTACATGCAGGGCAACGGTAGTCTTGCCCGAGCTTTCCGGCCCAAAGATTTCGACAATCCGCCCACGGGGCAAACCGCCGATCCCCAGCGCTATATCAAGGGAAAGTGAGCCGGTCGAGATCGCCTCAACATTCAGGATGCTGTTCTGGCCCAGCTTCATAACCGCGCCTTTTCCGAACTGTTTCTCAATATGGCTTAGCGCGGTTTCCAGCGCTTTTTGTTTGCCGTCGTCGGCTTTGTTCATCTTTTCGGCCATCTTGTCCACCTTCTTTCCCCTTTTTCATCCACCCACCATTATATACCATACCGGTCACAAAGGCAAGAGGGATGGCGGATGGCGGGCGGGAAATAGACATTGTAAAAAATCTTTTCAAAAGCCCTAAAGTTTGACACAAGTCCTGCCGATGATATACAATGAGGATTGATATCCGACACAATGGTTACACATCCTCATTTCGGGGCCACCATAGGGGTTGATCTTAGCTTGAAGCGGGAACATCTAAAGGCCGAACCCTCGGGCGAAACCGGCCAGGGGTGTATGGTCTGTGAAGCGCACCATATACAGGGGGCCGCATACTGTTTTATTTGCGGCAGAAATCCGCCAACAACCGGGAGGATGCACATCATGCGTTATCCAGCCATCACACTCAACGAAAACGGCAAGGCACTGGTCTGCCCCCACTGCGATAACGAGGAGCTGACACCCGGTGATTTTTGTATCATCTGCGGAAACGACATCATCAACCACTGCGCGGTAAGCCCTGACCGGAACGTCCCGTCGGTCAGCTTAAAAAGCTGCGGCGCGATTCTGGTCGGAAACGCCAGGTACTGTTCCCATTGCGGGAACGAAAGCAGCTTCTACCAAAAAGGTTGGCTGGCCGACTGGCGGAGTGAAAACATCAAGAAAGCCATCCGCAACGCGAGCACGGGCGGGGTGGTGGATATCGCCGACCTTAAAAAGACAAATAACAGCTGAAAATAGCCGTGTCATCTATATTAAAGATCAAAGACAAAGGTATCGCAGTGTTGCGATACCTTTGTTTATATTACCGGGTTTCTCGTTGATCAGCTGGAAATTTCAACGCCGGAAAGGGACTCTTCAAGCGCGCGGATTTGCGCCGGGGTCAGATTGTTGTCCGAAACATTCAAATCTCTCAGCCCGCGCATCCCGTGCAAAGCGGTCACGTCGGTGAGCAGATTGTCTGAAACATCCAGCTCAATTAAGTTGTTTAAATTCTCAAGCGGGCGGACAGATGTGATCTGATTGCGGCCAAGGTCGAGCATCCTAAGGTCGGTCAGCCCGCTGATCGGCTCGACGCTGGCCACCTGGCTGTTGCGGACGTAGAGCAGCGCCAGCCAGCGCAGCCCGCTCAGCGGCCGCAGGTCGGACACATTGGTCTGTGAAATGCTCAGCTGCCGCAGCTGCCCCATCTCGGCGACCGGTGCAATATTCGAGATCGGGTTGCCGCTCAGGCTCAGGCTAAACATCTCACTCATCCCGCTAAGCGGGGTAATGTCGGTAATCTGGTTGTCGCGCAGGTCAAGATAAGTCAGATCAACATAACTTTCAAGAAAGCTTATGTCGCTGATGTTGTTCCGGTTTAAGTTGAGCCGGCGCAGTTCAGGGAACCGGCCTCGCATATTCAGCGTGGTCAGGTTAGAGCGGTAAATCTCAAGGTTGACCAGTGTAGAAAGCGAAAGTACAGGCGAATAATCGTCCACCGGCAGATCGTTTAAAACCAGAGTAACCAGATTTAAACCATTAAGGAAGCTAAGATCGGTCAGGTTGGGGTTGTGGTAAAGGTTGAGCCGCTGTAAATCTTCCAGCCGGTTAAGCGGCGAAAAGTCTTCAATATAGGTGAACGAGACATCCAAAATCAAAATGCTCGGAAAACTGAGCAGATCGTCCAGCACCTGCACTCCGACCGCGCGGTCGTGCATGTGGTGCGCCCCCACGCTGGTGGTTCCCCCAAACTGAATCATATTCGAGCGGATGTTAACTGTGCGTATTTCGCGCAGTTCCCCTGAGCGGATCGGGCCGGCCGGCCGGCCCAGCTCGGCCCGGATTGCCGCCTCAAAAATCGGGTCGACCCAAACGACCATCTCGCCGGGATCGGGCGGCTCTTCGCCCGAACATCCGGCCAGCGGCAAGATCGCGAAAATGAAAAGGGCGGACAAAAGCAGACAAAACCGCTTATACACGGTCTTCACCTCCATACTTGTTTGGTGTGCTTTCTATTGTTTTAACGCCGCAGCGTTTTAACTCTTATCTTCATTATACCAAAGTCTGCGGAAAAAGAATACAGGCAGGCGGGAATTTTCGAAAAAACACTTCCAAAGACGCGGGTTTTGCAGTAAAATGTAATGTGAATATGCACTTGATTTAAGATATATATAAATAAACACAAAGGCGCGGGCAACAAAATGTACGCTGCGCAAAAAGTTCGGCGCACACGCAGGGCAGCGGCGCCGCCCGAAAGGTAGGATTATATCTTGCGAGAATCGATAAAAATTGAGGGCAACATCACCGGGGCAGTCAGCTACGCGACCTTGCGCGCCGGCTTTGCCGCCATTGACGAGCTTGTCATCTCGAACACAGGCGATCAAGCTTTCACCGGGCTTATGCTGGCCGCGCGGGCACAGCCCGGTTTTGGAGGTCCCTGGTCAGCCAAAATCGACGTTTTGGCGCCGGGTGAAAGCCTTTACTTCTCGCCGGTTGGTTTCCCGCTTTTGCCCGAGTTTCTGATGACGCTTGAAGAAAACGTGGCCGGCACTGTCGAAGTCGGTGTCTTTAAAGGCACACAGGAGCTTGCATATGTCAGCTTTCCGCTCACCCTGACCGGCTATAACAGTTGGACCGGGCGGCGGCTTTACCCGCAGACCCTGGCCTGTCACATCATCCCCGAACACCCGCTTATCCACAAGTTTTTACAGGCAGCCGAGCGGATTCTCGCCGGCCTGCCCGGTGATCTGTCCCTGACCGGTTATAAAAATCAGGACGGCATCCGCTTTCAGCTGGGCGCAATCTTCGCCGCCATCGCGAAAGAAGAGCTTAAACCGGCCACCAAAGCGCCCAGCTATAACCTGGTTGGCCAGCCGGTGTGCGCCCCCGAGGGGATGCTCGCCTCCAAACGCGCAACTTTACTTGAGCTTACACTATTTTATGCCTCTTGTTTAGAGGCGGCCGGATTGCATCCACTGATCCTCTTTGACGGGGACCGGGTTCTGGCCGGCTGTCATATGACCGGCGAAATTTTCGATGAAACCGTTCAAAACGACGGCTATTGCTTAACCCCAAAACTGGCCGGCTCAAATCCCGAAATTTTATTGCTCGACCTGAACAGCATCGCGGACAAGGGCCACCCGCCCTTTGTGGATGCAAGTGACCTGACGCTCAAACCCGGGGAAGTTTTGCTTCTCGATGTACATCGGGCCCGGCTGGACGGGGTCGCCCCGCTCCCATCCCGCAGACGGTTGTCCGACGGCGGGCAGGGCCTCTTCCCGGCGGCGGTATCCGGCGGGGATGCCGAGGGCCTGACCCTGCGCGACTGGGAACATGCCGCCCTCCCGTCCGCGCTCGAACGCCCATTGCTTGACCTTGACCGGGAATCCTCTCTCCAGCTTTTGCCGGGGCGGCTTTCGCGGACAGTCGACACCCTTTTGCGCGGGGACTGCCTGACCATCTCACCACCCCCAAAGGGGTTTGACGCCGGCGACCTGGTAGACGGCGTTTACCAGCCCGCGCCCACCGACCGGCTGGAAGAGCTGGTGGCAAGCGCCTGCGCGGACGGCCTCTTGCACAGCTTTTTATCAGCCGGAAAAAACAGTGATCTGTTGAGCCGGCTGGCAAAGTCGGCGAAAAGTTTTCGCGAAGACCGCTTGCGAGACCGGCTTTATCTGGCCGGCGGCGTCCTGCGCTGGTATCTGCCGGACGAGGATGATCTGCCCCGCCTTGCCCCCCTCCTCCTCTTTCCCGCCCGGCTTTTAGAGGATGAGCGCGGATACTCGCTCTGTCTGGCCGGCCGGCCGATCTTAAACCCGGTCCTGCCCGGTTATCTTGCCGACAGCCACGCTGTCGAGGTCAAAGCGCTTTCCCCCCTGTCGATGGACGGGGCTATCTCCAATTTTCAAACTGTGTTTAACGCTTTCCGTCAAGCTGTGGTCGGCCGGGTGGGCTGGAGCGTCAAAGAGCACTTGTTCCTTGGCTTGTTCGACCCCACCCCCTGGGAATTGTGGGAGGATCTTCTGGCGCGCGCCCCCGGCCTTGAGACCGGCAGCCTGGCCGAGCGGCTGATGACCGGCAGCCCGACAGACGTCTGGCCGCAGGACTTCCCCACCCCGACTGCGCTGGACGAAACCTATCTGCCCTCCGACCTCTGTCTTCCCTATCGGGCGGACGCCTCTCAGCTGCGGGCGGTTTGCGCGGCCGGGGAGGGCCACTCGTTTGTGCTCAGCGGGCCGGCTGGTTCGGGCAAGACCCAAACGCTTGTCAACATCGCGGCCAACATGCTCTGCCGCGGTAAGCGGGTGTTGCTGCTTTCCGGAAAAGAAGAGCCGATCACCGGCCTGCATGAGCGGCTGGACGCAATCGGCTTATCGCCGTTTAGCCTGCGCGCACAGAGCGAAGCCGACCTTGCCCGCGATATTCGGGCCGAACTCGAAACTCTGCTCAACCTGGGGCGGATCAAACACCCGGACGGCTACCGCGAACAGGCTGAAAAACTGCACGCCCTGCGCAGCGACCTAAACGCACATGCGGACGCCCTGCACAAAGAACAGGCCGGCGGTTTCTCGCTTTACCAGGCCATCTCGATTCTTGAGGCCAACCGGAACGCACCGGCCGGAGTGGGGGTCCCGCCTGAACTGCCCGGGCTGCTCAGCCGGCAGACTTACAAAAACTGGACCGGGCTGATCGGCGAGCTGACCGCGGCGGCCGGCGAGTGCGGCGGGGTGGTCGATCACCCGCTCTCGGCTTTTCGCAACGCGAAATTCAGCCCGTCCCTGATTGTCAACATCACCGGGGTCTGGCGGGATTACCGCTCCGGTCTGCTCGCCCTTGAACAGGAATCCGGGCATCTGCGCTGGCTGCTGAGTTTCCCGCATTTCGCGCGAAAAGAAAAGTATCAGGCCGCGTACGCACTCTGTGATTTTTTGCTCACCTGCCCGGCCATCCCGGCCCGGCTCTACGCCTACGAAGGGCTTCACCGGCTTGAGCGCGAACTGGAGGCCATCTGCGCGCTGGGCAAAGAGCGGGACGATCTCGAAGCAAAATTACTCGAAGACTTTCACCCGTCCATCTTCAGCTACAACGAAGAGGATGCCCGCGCCGCCTGGGAAAAGGCCGAGGCCACCTGGGTTATCCCGCGCACAACCACTCAAAAGAAGATTACCACCGCCCTGGGTGAGCTTTACCGAAAGCCGACCTCCCTGCTCACCAAAGAGGAAATACCCACCGTTTTTGACCGGCTCACCCTTTACCGCGCAAGACAGCTTGCCTTTGAGCGGAAGGCCCCTCTCTTCGCCGAGCTGTTCGGCATACATTGGAAAAACGGCAAAGCCGACTTTGCCCAGCTGCGCGACCTTTATCAACAAGCGGTTGTGCTTGACCGCCTGCTCCGCGCCGTTTGTGGGAACGATCAGGGGCGAAAGCGCACCGACCTGGCCCTTGCCGGCGGATTCTTTAAGAACCTGGAGACTTTTCGGGCCAAACACGGCCATACCCTGCGCCAATACAAAGCCGCGTGGGAGGCCATACCAATCCTTGAAACCACCCTTTCAAAACAGATGCGCGGGGCGTTCACACATTTTTCGGGGGTGAGCGACTGGCTGGGTGAAATGCGCGAGATGACCGATACCTGGCTGGCCAATCAGACCCGCCTGCGCGATTGGTGCAACTATCTGGCTGTCCGCGAAAAGGCGGCCGAAGCCGGGATCGCTGCCGTCGCCGACGCACTTGAAGCCGGCGAAGTGCCGCAGGACCAAATCCTGCCTGCTTTCCACAAGGCGTTGTTCACCGAAGTTTGTGAGCGAATGATCGGGGACGACCCCAGACTGCAAACATTCACCGGCCGCGGGATAGAAGAGGACATCGCCCGCTTTGCCGCGCTCAGCGAAGAATTGCGCAGGCAGGCCTGTCAGGAGCTGGCCGCCGCGCTGTCTTCGCGCTTGGCTGATGCACTCCACAAGCCCGCGCTGGCCGAACAGGTCACCGCCCTGCGCGAAGAGCTGAGGGCCGAGCGGCCGATTCCGCTCGACTGGCTGACTTCCCGCGCACCCGAGCTTTTGCCCGAGTTCTTCCCCTGTATGCTGCTAAGCCCGCCGGTGGCCGCCCGCCTCACCCCGCGGGGGCTACCCTACCCGCCGTTTGATCTGGTCATGGTGGATGACGCCGCCCTGCTGGCCGGATGGGAGGGAATCTCCCCGCTTTCGACCGGCAGAAGTACTGTGCTGACCGGAGACTGCCGGCACCCGCTGCCACTGCCCGGTGTTTATGATCTGCCCGGGGCCGATCTGCTCACCGCCGTTCAGTCGCTTGGGCTGCCCGAAATCCGCCTGGACTGGCATTACCGCTCGGACGATGAGAGCCTCAGCGCATTCGCGGCCACCCGCCTTTATGGCGGCAGCCCGCGCAGCTGTCCGGCCCCCTCCCTTTACAGTAAGGTCAGCCTTATACAGGTGAGCGGCAATTACGACCCCGCCACCCGGCAAAACGAAGCCGAGGCGCAGGCGGTGGTCGACCAGCTGGCCATCCGGCTGAGAGCGCGCGGAAATCGCGGCCTTTCCTTAGGCGTGGTCACTTTCTCGGCCGGCCAGCGGGATTTAATTGAAGAGAAGTTATCCGCGCTGCTGCAATCCAACCTGGAGTTGGCCGACGAAGTGCGCCGGCTGCCGGCCCCCATCCTGGTAAAATACGCGGGCGACTGGGAGGGCCATTGCCGAGATATCGTCCTGCTTTCCCTGACTTTCGGCAAGGCCGGCAAGAAGCCGCCGGCTTTCTTCGGCCCGCTCGGCAACCGGGATAGCGGCCGCTTGCTCCGGCTGGCGCTCACCCGCGCCAAAACCGCGTTTGTGGTCTGTACATCCCTGCGGCCGGAACAACTGAACTCCGAAATTTCCGGCTCTCGCGGCTTGAGCCTGCTCGCCGACTTTTTGCGGTACGCGGGCGGACAAAGCCCGCTTGCCCTGCCCGCCCGCCCCGCCGCCGAAGATACCGGCGCGCTTGAAGAAGCCATCGCTGCGTTTGTCCGCTCACTCGGCTATCAAACCAGGCGCAAGGTCGGAAGCTCCGGCTTTGTGATTGAGGTCGGGGTGTTCGATCCCGGCCGGCCCGGCCATTTTGTGCTGGCAATCCTGACCGATGGTGAAAACTACAAATCCGCGCCGACCGCCAAAGACCGGCTGATTCTCACCGACCGCCTGCTCATCCAAAAAGGCTGGCGGATTCACCGGGTCTGGTCGCTCGACTGGCGGGTAGATCCCGAAAAAGAGATGAAGCGAATCGAGGCCGCCATCGCCGCGGCGATCGAAAACCCCGCCGCTCCTCAGGACGAGCCGGTACACATTGTCAACCTGACCGACTACCCCCGAGAAACCGACCGGCCGCCGGCCGAACCGGAAAACGAGATCAAGCCCGAAACTGAAATCGCGGCCGTGTCTGAGGCTAAAGCCAAAGCTGAAATCAAAGGCGAGCTTGAGGCCAAGCTCGAGGTCGAATCAGCAGAAGCCGGCGCTCCGGATGACCCCTACTTGTCATCAAAAGCGCCGCGCGAAGAAGATGACCTTTCAGATTCACGCAAGTTTGCATCCGGCCAACCGCCTTTAGATGATGAGCCGGACAAGCCCACATTTGAAGCAGAAGATGAGTCGGATAGTAATTTACCAATGGTTGAATCAGAGAATAATCTACAAATTGTTAACTCCGATTCAGAGGCTGATCATGTTTCGCACGAAGCCGAGCCGAGCGATGCACCGCCTGAATTTGATGCTGGCGGCGTTCCCACAGAAGCCGATGGCGAACGCGAACACCCGGCCGAACCGAAAAGCGCTCCGCCGCTCATCGAATCGAGCGACCAATCGCCAATTTCTGACGCTGACAGTCCGCCTATCATCCCGTTTGAATCACGCGACGTTATACCAGTCGTTGAATTTTGCGACAATCTACCATTGGTTGATCGCGCCAACTTATCTGTTGACACACTTGCGTCAAACAACATTATACCGATCGTTGAATTTGTTGATAATCTACCAATCGTTGATGATGAAGTTCTGCCGGAACCTGAGCCGTTTCCTGTCGCCACCTTTGCCCCGGAAATCGGGCCGCAGGACGATTCGTTCCTGGTAACCGAATGGATGCCGCCTGCCAAACCGGCACCGCTTGACGGGGAAACCGAATTCGAACCTTTCCCGGTAACTGACTTTGACGAAAGCGAACAAGAACCAAAGCCGGAAGAAGAGTGGTCGCCTTTCCCGAAATATTTGGGCGGCGGGCTGACCCCAATCGAGGACGACAAGCCAAAAAGCTAAAAAACGTTGGCCGGCGGGTTCACCCCGCCGGCCAGCGTTTTTACTTGTGGTATTTACCGCCGCCTAAAATCTGACCGGCGCGGTAGATCTGCTCAAGCAGCAACAGCCGGGCGATCTGATGCGGAAAGGTCATGGCCGACATGGAAATTCGCAGGTCGGCCTCTTTTTTCAGCTGCCCGCTCAGCCCGTGTGAGCTGCCGATCAGAAAGGTCAGGGTTTTGCTTTCGCCCGCCGCACAAGCGATCAGTTTCGCAAGCCCGGTGGATGAGACTCCGTCCCCCTCAATGCAGAGGGCCGCCGTCATTGCCCGTGATGTAAATTTTTTGCGAAAGTCTCCGGCTTCGGTTTCCAGCGCTTTGTCGATCAGCGCAGGGGATGGATTTAGGGGCAGCCGGCCCTCACTCAGTTCAGTCAGGGTCAGCTTAAAGTAAGGGGATATCCGCTTTCGGTAATCATCCGCGGCCTCGCGCATCCAGCCTGCGCCCAGCTTACCGACCGCGAGAATCTCGATCTGCTGCATCCCGCTACCCCTGTCGCCGTTTCTGGATCTGACGGCGGCGGAGATACCGCATCCGCCTTCTGCGCAGGATGATCAGGACGGCCGCCAGGAACAGGAAAACAGCCGCGGCGACCACCGGCCAAAAGATGGCCCGGCCGACTTCCTCCAGATCAACCTCCTCAAGGTCAATCTCAGGGGATGCTTCCGGCATCTCGCTGAGCACAAAACTGCCCGGTGAGTTGACAAGGGCAGACACCCGGCCATCCCGCTGCGAAAAATTGAGGAAGTTTCCGTCCGCGTCCGTTACCCGCGGGTTGTCACCCGACCAGGGCAGATCGACCGTGAACGCGTGCGGGAAAGTCCGGTCAATCGACTGGCCGTTGAGCACCAGCCGGACTGTAAAGATATCGCCGGCCGGCCGGCGGACTTCGACCATCAGCCGGTCATCTTCGCGCAGGGAAAGAGCGCGCAAAACTTCGGGCGGAAAGGTCAGCCGTGTGTCCAACAAAATAACTTCCAGGCTTCCGCCATCCTGAATCAGACCCAGCAGGTATTCGCTGCCAAAGACAATTGAATTTTCGTCCTCATAGAGGATGTGATCCGGGCGGACTGCCGCCCCGCTGTCTGAGGGCTCTTCCGGTTCAGGTTCCGGATCGGACTCGGGTTCGTCTTCCTCAAACTCGTCGGCCCGGCCGCCAAAAAACTCAACGGTCGCCTCGGCGGGCTGTTCCCTGAAGAACTGCGGCTGTCCCTCCTCGTCAATGAACAGCCAGATCGGGTAGACCAGGTCGTTCCAGATCAGCCCAAGCAGAAGCGGGGCGGCCGCGAACGTCTCGAACGAAACTTCGATCTCGCCCCGGTGAACGTCCACCCAGATACCGGTGGCCGGCGACCAGTGCTCTCCCCTGTCTATTGAAGCCATCAGCTCAAAGCCCTCGCCGCTTTCCGCGCCTAAAAACCGCAGGACGGCGATCTCACTTTCGGGAAAGAAAGAAACACCGGTAAAGCCCGGCTGGTTGGCGCGGACAGGCAATGAAAGCCCAACCGCCAGCATAAGCGCCAGAAGTATGGTCAGTCTCTTCACACAGCCACCTCCTTTAAAACTAAAACTTCACGGATCAGCGAATGGTTACACCCAGCTGATCTCCCAGCGCGCCAAGAACGGCTTTCACCATCTCATCCACCGCTTCGGGGGACAGGGCTTTGTCCGTGGGTATAAAGGTCAAAGTATACGCCATGCTCTTCTTTTTTGGCCCGACTTGAACCCCGCGGTAGATATCAAACAAACGGATCTGTCCGACAGCCGGGCAGGCCGCTCGTATGACCATCTCAATCTGACCGTTGGTGACCGTCTCTTCGGCCACCAGCGCAAGGTCGCGGGTGACTTCCAAAAAGGCGGGCAGCGGCTTAAAGCGGGGCTGTGCGGGCGCGGCCGACAAAATCTTATCCGCTTTCAGTTCGGCCAGATAAACCGGCTTTTGAATCTCAAACGACTCCCCGGCTTTGTAAGAGAGCTGGCCGATCCAGCCGATTTCTTTGCCGTTCAGCAGAACTTTTGCCGACACGCCCGGATGCAAACCGGGGAGGTTTTCGTCTTTTTCGAAAGTCAGACAAAGCCCCATCGCCAGCCCAATCTGCTCAAGCCCGCCCTTGAGGGCAAGGTAACTTTCCTCCGCGCCAAAAGCGGCCAGGCAGAGCAGCGGCGTCTCAACCGGCAGTTTCTCACCGGCGACCGGCGTGTAGCTGCCCGCCAGCTCGTACAAACGGCCGGCGGCCACCCCGCGCTTGGTGTTTCGGGCAACCGTGTGCAGCAGGGAGGGCGCAAGTGTCCTGCGCATGATGGTGTAATGGTCGCTGATTGGGTTGGCGATGGCCACCGCGTCCCGCTCGGGCGCGTCTTCCGGCAGGCCAAACATATCCAAATCACGCGGTGAGTAAAACGAGTAGTGTATGGTCTCGAAAAATCCCTGCGCCATCACGGCGGATTTCAGCTTGACAGCCAGCTTTTGTTCCCGGCTCATACTGCCGGGGGTGATGACCGCGCCGGCCATCATGGTCGGTTTGATGTGCTCAAAGCCGTAAACCCGAATGACTTCTTCGGCCAGGTCGGGCGTGCCCTCAACATCCTCGCGGTAAGGGGGCGCGGTTGCGGTGATCGCCTGACCGTTTACCTCTACTTCAAAGCTCAGCCGCCTGAGAATATCCACAATCTCACCGGCCGGGACTTCAATGCCCAGCACCGTGTTGATGGCCGGAACCGTCGAGCTGATCGCCGGGTTTTTCTTATCCGGGTTTGCCCAAACATCCCTGTGAGTGGCGGTAACCCGGCCATACCCGTATTTGTCGATCAAATGCAGCGCCCGCTCGATGGCAAGGCCGGTGGTGTATTCGTCCACGCCTTTTTCAAAACGTTTGGAGGAATCGGAACTCTGCCCAAGCGCGCGCGCCGAGCGGCGGATGTTTGCCCGCTCAAATTTGGCCGACTCAAGCACAACACCGGTGGTATCGTCTTTGATCTCACTGTTCAGCCCGCCCATAATACCTGCCAAGGCCACTGCCTTTACACCATCGCAGATCAGCAGGTTATCGGGATTTAACGTAAATTCGCGCTCATCCAGTGTGACAATCTTCTCGCCCGTGCTTGCCCGGCGGACGATGATCTCGTTGCCCGCAACCTGACGCTGATCGAAAGCGTGCATAGGCTGGCCCAGTTCAAGCAGGATGTAATTGGTCAGGTCGACAATATTGTTGATGGCGTTGATCCCGCAGAGAATCAGCCGCCGCCGGATAAACTCCGGTGAGGGCGCAATCTTTACATCTTCAACCGCGTGGCCGACGTAGCGCGGGCAAAGCTGCGCATCCAGCACACTGACTTTCAGGCCGGTGTCCGTTCCAGTGGTCTTATAATCCAAACCGGGCGGCGTAAACGGCAGCGCAAACGCGGCGGCAACCTCCCGCGCCATCCCCAGTATACACTGGCAGTCGGGGCGGTTGGCGGTCACGCTGATATCAAAGACCGGCTCGCCCAGCCCAAGCAGTTCTTTGACATAGGTGCCCGGCCGATCTTCCGGGGAAAGGATCATAATTCCGTCCACGCCCGCGCCGGTATACCAGCCGTCGTCGATCCCCAGCTCTTCGCCTGAGCAGAGCATCCCGTCGGAAACTTCCCCGCGCAGCTGCCCTTTGTTGATTTTTACCCCGCCGTGCAAAATCGCGCCATCCAGCGCGACCGGCACAACGTCCCCGGCCGAAACATTTTTCGCCCCGGTTACAATCTGAATATCTCGGCCAAACTTCTCCCCGCAATCCAGTTTGCAGACAACCAGCGTGTCGGCGTTGGGGTGTTTTTGCACCTCGGTGATCTTGCCCACAACAACCCTGGAAATCTCCCCGCCGGGATAAGTAATCTCCTCAACTTCAAACCCGCAGGAAAACAGCTTGCGCTGAATTTCCTCCACCGCGATGCCGTCTACATTTACATATTCTTTAAGCCAGCTTAATGGCAATAGCAACTTGTGTTCACTCCTTCAAGTTTTAACTGGGACGATTAACCGACGACAGGGGGCTCCGCTTCCTCGACAACCGGATGATCATCCGGGATGACAGCGGGTACCTCGTCGAATCCGTCAGGGCTTTCGGCTGTTCCAGGGTTAAAGTTGACATTGGGCGGAGATTGCTCCGGGGGCGGGCTGAAAAATCCACCGTCAGCCGGCGGCCTCTCACCTGCGTTCAAGGCCGGCTCCGGGCGCTGTTCATCCGGCGTGACGCTTAGCAGATAACTGCCGCTCCCATCGCCCCATACGAATCGGGCGTGGATAAAGTAAGTTTGCCCTTCTTCCAAATAAAAGAGGATACGGGCGTTCAAGTCCCCGGCCGAATCGTCATCTTCGATTAGCTTTCCGTGTTCGGCGTCGGTGAGGACGAGCGCCGGGTCACTGTCAAACCGATCTGCGGTCTCGATCAGCCAAAGCCCCGACCGGTCGGGGGTAAAAGCAAAGACCGTATCTGTGAAAACTCTGGCCTGCCGGTCTGCGGGAAAAGGCTCGGGCTCAACCGGCATAGACCGTACAGTACCTCCGGAATTGGGCCCGCCAAACTCCACCTGCACCAGGTAAGTTTGCCCGGCTGTGAGGAGTACGGTGGCCATCATGATATTATTGTTGCCGCCCATAGCGCCCCCCCAGCCGATGAAGTTGCCATCCTCATCGGTAATTCGAAAGCTGGGGAAGTCTCTTTCTTGCAGGCTGGTCGCGGTCAGCCGCCAAAATCCGGTGTGTGTCGGGGTAAAGCGCAGGGTTGTTCTGCCCTCTACCGGTATTTCTCCACCGGGGAGAAGTGTTTCAAGGTCGGGCATAGAAACGGTCAGTGTATAGCTGCCGGTGCCGCTCCCAAAAAAACCCGCTTGGATGGTGTAGGTCTCGCCCGCAGTTAACATCTGGCGAATCAAAGCGTTTAGGCCGTCCCCGCCGTCGTCGTTTTCATCCATAAAGTGACCGTGTTCGTTTATCAGGCGAAGAAGCGGGTCGCTGTCAAAGTTCTCTGAAGTGCGCAGTTCCCAAATGCCGGTTGTTTCCGGGGTGAAAAAGAACTTCTGCTCGCCTGTTACCCGCACAGTCCCGCCACTCAGGCCAATGATGTTTGGCGTAAGCTCTTCCCCGCTGGTGATGAGCCTTCCCCCATTGCCTAAATCGATTACGCCGGCTCCCAAAAAAACCAGAAGAACCGCTGCGGTTGTGACCAGCGCGGTAATGACCGCTGTTAAGGTCACTTGGGCGAAGTTGATACTTCTGCCCGCTCGGTGAGCGAGCTGTTCAGGTCTGCGGTCAACCGTTTTATTTTCCACTTTGTTTTCCACTTTGTTTTTGCCACCTATCATATATATTCTACGAATGGAACTGCCCCAACATCCGCAAGTCATTGTCGTACAAAATCTGAATATTCCCGATCCCATACTTGAGCATGGCCACCCGCTCCAGCCCGACCCCAAACGCAAGGCCGGAATACTCGTCCGGGTCAATCCCACAGCCGGCCAGCACTTTGCGGTGTACTACGCCCGCGCCCAAAATCTCGATCCAGCCGGTACTTTTACAAAGGCCGCAGCCTTTTCCGTCGCAGACAAAGCAGCTGACATCCACCTCAACACTCGGCTCGGTGAACGGGAAAAACGACGGCCGAAAACGGATGTGTACATGTTCGTCAAACATCGCTTTGGCCAGAACATCCAAAAGCCCGTGCAGATCGCACAGGTTTAGGTTTTTGTCGACCACCAGCCCCTCCATCTGGTGGAACATGGGGGTATGGGAAGTGTCGTCATCCGAGCGGAAGACCCGGCCGGGCACAACCACCTTGAGGGGCGGTTTTTGTTTTTCCATTGTGCGGATCTGCCCGGGGGATGTGTGCGGGCGCAGCAGCACTTCGTCGGTTTCGCCCATATAAAATGTATCCTGCCGGTCCCGCGAGGGGTGCCCGGGCGGGACATTCAGCGCGGTAAAGCAGTAATGTTCCAGCTCGACTTCCGGGCTTTCGACCACCGAGAAACCGAGACCCATAAATGCCTGTGTCAGCTCGGCGCGCACAAGGCTGATCGGGTGCAGGCTGCCGGTCGGGCGCAAAGTCCCGGGCAGTGTCACGTCTATCGCTTCTTTTTTATAGCGGGCGGCCAGTTCAGCCTCTTTGAGTGCGCCCTCTTTTTCTTTGAGCGTGGCCTCGGCCCAGTCGCGAAACTGGTTGATCAGCTGGCCTGCGGCCGGGCGCTCTTCTTTCGAGAGTTTGCCAAGCCCCTGCATCAGCGATGAGATTTCGCCTTTTTTGCTCAGATAGCGGCTGTGTATTCCGCTCAAAATGGCGGTGTCTTTTGCTTTTGACAGTGCGTCGGCAATCTCCTGCCTCAGCTCACTGATTCTTTTTTCCATGTGCGGCTCCTTGTTACTTGTCCATTTTTATCCACTATATACTAAGTGCCCTTTTGTGTCAATCTTCCTGCAAGCGCAATGCGCGGATTTTGGCGCGCAGGCGCGGGATCTGCACAGGCGACACCGACAAGCGGTCAACCCCCAACTCCAGCAGCGTTTGGGTCTGCGCAAGGTCACCGGCAAGCGCACCACAAACACAAGCCGGGATATCCGCGGCTTTCGCGTTTTGCGCGGCCATCTGAATCAGCGCGAGCACCGCCGGGTGCGCTTGGTTGTAATAATCGCCCAGCGCCGGGTTCTGCCGGTCTGCCGCCAGTGTATACTGAGTCAGGTCATTTGTGCCGATGCTGAAGAAATTCAGCCGCTTTGCCAGCTGATCGCTGATCAGTGCGGCGGCGGGGGTCTCGATCATCCCGCCGATCGGGATGTTGGGGTCGAAATCAATCCCCTCACCGGCCAGCGTTTCCCGTACACTTGCGGCCAGCGCCAACAGCTTGTCCACCTCCCAAACAGACGCGATCATTGGGAAGAGAACCGCCGCCCGGCCAAACACCGACGCGCGGTAAATCGCCCGCAGCTGCGTGATTAACAGTTCCGGCCACACAAATGCCAATCGTATCCCGCGCAGGCCAAGCTCGGGATTGCTCTCTTTCTCCAGATTCAGGTATTTACAGGATTTATCCGCGCCGATATCCAATGTGCGCAGGACAACCTCCCGTCCATCGGCGGCCTGCAAGATTTCGCGGTAGGTTTCATATTGCTCGTCTTCATCTGGCAGCCCTTCCCGCCCCAAAAAGAGGAACTCACTGCGGTAAAGGCCAATCCCTTTACATCCATTTACCGCCGCTTCTTTGGCCTGTTCAGCTGACGCCACATTGGCATAGACCAGAACTTCTTTGCCGTCAATGGTACTATCGGGGCTGTTATCCAACAGCGCGAGTGCGGCGTTTTGCGCCTGCTCACCCGCCAGCTTTTGCCGCATCCGGGCTGCCGTCTCTTGATCCGGCTGGATGTAAATCACACCTGCTTCGCCATCCAAGATCGCGTCTTTGCCGTCGCTGTCCAGGGTCAGCGCATCCCCCAGCCCGACTGTGGCCGGGATGTTCATTGCCTGCGCGAGGATGGCCATATGCGAGTATCGGCTTCCCTCCGCCGTGGCAATGGCCAGAATCCGCGTTTTGTCCAGCCCAACCATCTGACTGGGGGAGATCTGCTCGCCGGCCAAAATAACCGGGCCATCCGTCTTGATTTCTCTCGGCGCGTGCCCACGCAGGATATTGATCACCCGGCCGGAGACATCCAGCACATCGGCTGCCCGCTCGGCTATGTAACCGCCCTGAATCCCGGAAAGGAAGCCGGCCATCTGCTTTCCGGCGGCGGCGACCGCCTGTTCAGCCGGCTGCCCTTGCGCGATCCCAGCTGTGACAATATCCAAATAGTCGCCGTCTCCCAACATCAGCTTGTGTACATCAAACAGTTCGGCCTCGGCCTGCCCGATCCCGGCGCGGGTTTGCTCGGCCAACACTTCCAGCTGGCGCAGCGCCTCCGTCTGCGCAGCCTTAAAGCGCCCAAACTCATCCCCCGCGGGAACCCCCTCCCCACCGGGATTATTTTCATCCGGACAATGAAAATGTATCCGGCCAAAAACCACACCGGACTGTACACTTTTCCCTTTTAATGTAATCATGGTCACACCTCGCTTTTGCCGAACTCGCGCGTGCCTGCGATCTCCTCGCGGGTCATGCGGTTTTTCTCGATCAGGTAGCGCGCAAACACCGTCCTTGCGGCGGTGTGGTAGGGAACCGTGTGCAGCAGACTCAAAAGCAGGGTCGGCAGCGCGAGCAGAAACCACCCGACAAAAGTCAGGTGTAAAAGAAACAGAGTCCCCAAATAATCTTTTGTATAGCTGACCGAATCGCGAAAAGCCTGACGTAAACTGAGCGCGTCACTTTCACAAAGCTGATATACAACCAGCGCATACCGGCCGAGAAAGATGGCGTAAAGAATCCCGGCCAGCAAAAACAACCCGATGGCCAACAGCACCCCAAGGCTGGCCGCCGCGCGCAGCTGGCGGGTGATCTCCTCAATCCGCAAAAGGCGGACACAGGCAACCATCAGTCCTCCCGGCAAACTGAGGAAGGCGACCGCCCATCCCCCCGCCCGCAAGCTCAGCTGAAACGCGTACCCAATCGCGCGGGCGTACCGCCGCCCATTTTCGAAAAAGTAAAAGAGCGCGGATATCTCCGGCCTCTCATCTTGAACAAGAAGATAATGCCAGCGGGCAAATCCAAGGGTAAGCGGTGTAAAGAGAAAGAAAGCGATCAGCGAAAGCCCGGTCACCACCGCGCCCTCAAGATATCCGGGCATAAAAAGCGCCGCGACAAGCTCGGCCAGATCGCCGGCCGGCAGATCCGCCGGGGTGAGGATATAAAGCGCAATTGTCTCCAGCCCGACCAGCCCGGCCCAAAACAAAGCAAGAAGTGCCGATATCCCTGCCGCACCCGGCCAGTGCCCCTTTAGCGCGGCCCGCGCGTTCTTTTTGATGACTGCGTTAAATGACATATTTCCAAGAGCAATTGACAATTGACAATTGACAATTGACAATGAATGTGTCGCTTCGCGATCATAATTTATTCCGCAAAGCGAATACCATCATTGTCCATTGTCCATTGTCCATTGTCCATTGCCTGCCCCCTTCTATCATCACGGTATTTTTCATACCATATTATGGGAGCGAATGGCCGCGGTCATTCACTTGCTATTCATCATCTTCATTGTCCCGGCCAGCCGGCCAGGCGGGTGCCAGTTTGTAAGCCTCACAGGCGCGGTCCCGGGTCCACATCTGGGTGGTGGTCATCAGGGTGAAGCCGTCCCCGTGCGGGGTGGCCCAGTTGTGGATGGGCAGCCGGGGCAGCGCGGCCATCGCCATCAGCGCCATGATCACCCCGCCGTGTGTGATTACACTTGTGCTCTCAGTCTTTTCTTTCATACTTCGCATAATAATCGCGTCCAGTGCGGCCAGGATGCGGTCTGTAAAGTCAATTGCCTTTTCACCCTTGGGCGGTGTATTTTCCAATGCGTTGTCCAGCCAGCGGATGAATGTCTCCTCGTTTTTCAGCTCCTCAAACGTTTTGCCTTCAAATACGCCAAGCCCAATGTCCATAAGAGCGTCCATCTCCTCGATTTGGTGACCGGGATAGATTTGTTTGGCCGCGCTGCTGCACCGGGACAATGGGCTGGTATAAACTTTCTCAGCCGGCGGGAATCCACCTGCCTCCCGTTTTTCGACTATGGCGGCCATACGCTCACTTGTGGGTACCGGATTGCTCTGGCCCAGGTAAATGTTGGCCTCCCCCACCTGCACGTCCGCGCCGCGGATAAGGTGTATCTTGTAGGATATCATAAAAAAGTCTCCTTCACATTGGCTTATGTCGAAAAATCAGATAAATCCATCTTTTCTATATTTACAAATGGTTTTCGGTCGATTATAATATACACTACGTATCTGAACGATTGCCGGTGAACACCGGCACATGCAGGCTGGAGGCTTTGTAGAAATGGGATCAGACTTTCCGCGAATACTTACTCTGTTGCGCAAAGAAAAAGGAATCAGCCAAAAAAGTGCGGCGGCCGACCTGGGCATCTCGCAGGCTTTGCTATCCCATTACGAGAAAGGGATACGCGAATGCGGGCTGAACTTTTTGGTGCGCTCAGCCGATTATTACGGCGTTTCCTGTGACTACCTGCTTGGGCGCTCGCCCGACCGGCAGGGCGCGACTTTGACGGTTGAGGATATCCCTGAATCTGATCAGGCAGGGCGGGAGAACCGCGGCTCAATCTTGCCCACCTTGAGCAAAAAGCTGCTGGCGAACTCCCAGAACCTGCTCTTCGACCTCCTCTCAAAGACAGGGAGCAAGTCGATGATCAGCGAGGCTTCGGCCTACATGATGCTTTCCCTTTACAAGATGCTCAGGCTTACATACGCATCCAACCCCAAGAACCAGGAGGCGATGTTCAGCCTGCCCCTGTCGGTCGCGCTTGACTACACCGACGCGGCCATGCATATCTGCGAAGCCAACGCGGTTTCGATCACCAAAGGCAATCCCCTGCCCGGGCTTGAGCCGGCCAAAAACGCAGACGACCTTGCCCTTTCAACCGAGATCATCAGCCAGGCTTATCCGATGTGGGCGTCCAGTTTGTTTAACCTGGTGCAGACCTGTGAAAAACGAATTGACTTCCGAAACAAGTCTAAACCATAAATAATACGCCACTTCAGTTTACCATGATTTGAACAGGATTACAATTAACAGTTTGCGATGGAGGCAATCAAGAGCAAGGTGCGGAAACTTTCCGCACCTTGCTCTTGATTTTATTTTACTATTGTCAATTGTTATACGGCAGCAGTTCCCGTACCTTAATCTTTTTCGCCCCGCCCTCTTCCAGCTGAAGGATGACCTCCAACTTGGGCGCATGTTCAAGCAGCAGCTGCCGGCAGTTCCCGCAAGGGGGCTCAATCTCGTCCGCGTGTTTGCCGCCCACCGTGACCAGCGTTTCCAACTGCGTCTCGCCGCTGGCTTTGGCTGTGCCCAGCGCGATGATCTCAGCGCAAGCCCCATACCTGCCGGGGATATTCACCCCGGTGAATATCTTCCCGCTCCCACAGCGGAGCGCCGCGCCAAAGACCCCCTCGCCTTCACCGGCCACTTTGGCCGCCCGCTTGGCCAGTTCAATTAAGATGTAATCCTGCTTTTCGAGTTCGCGCATCTTTTCGCCGCCCATCAGAGATTCACCGAGTAGTTGGGGGCCTCTTTTGTGATGTAGATATCGTGGGGGTGGCTCTCAATCAAACTGGCGCCGGTAATCCGGATAAACTGTGCGTTTTTATGCAGTTCGGGAATGGTCTTACAGCCGCAGTAGCCCATCCCGCTTCGGATTCCTCCCAACATCTGGTATACCGTTTCAGATACGGTCCCTTTATATGGTACCCGTCCCTCAACACCTTCGGGGACAAGCTTTTTCGTATCCTCCTGGAAGTAGCGGTCTTTTGAGCCCTCAGCCATAGCGGCCATGCTGCCCATCCCGCGGTAAGTTTTAAACCGGCGGCCCTGATAAATTTCTACCTGTCCGGGGGATTCCTCACATCCGGCCATCAGCGAGCCGATCATGACCGCGCTCGCCCCGGCGGCCAGCGCCTTGACAATGTCGCCCGAATACTTGACCCCGCCGTCCGCAATAACCGGTATATCGTGTTTTGCGGCCACACATGCCACGTCATAAACGGCGGTGATCTGCGGCACCCCGATCCCGGCAACCACCCGGGTTGTACAGATAGAGCCCGGCCCCATCCCAACTTTTAAGCAGTCAGCACCCGCCTCAATCAGTGTTTTCGCCGCTTGCGCGGTCGCGATATTTCCGGCCACCAACGGGATTTTCGGATACGCCTGCTTGACCGTTTTGATGCTGTCTATGATATTTTTACTCTCACCGTGAGCGCTGTCCAGCACCAACAGATCGACCTCAGACTTGATCAGCGCTTCAACTCGCTCCATCATATCTCTGGTAGCCCCGATAGCCGCGCCGCAAAGCAGCCGGCCACCCTCATCTCTGGCTGAAAGCGGGTAAAGCGACATCTTCTCGATATCCTTGATGGTGATCAACCCTTTGAGGGTTCCGGCCTCATCTACGAGCGGGAGCTTTTCGATCTTGTATTTGCGCAAAACTTCCTGAGCCTCTGCCAGTGTTGTACCAACCGGTGCGGTGACCAGCTTGCCGGCGGTCATCACGTTTTTGATCTTGCCGGATTGGTCGCTGATAAACCGCATATCACGGTTGGTAATAATCCCGACCAGCTTACCCCCTTCACAGATGGGTACGCCGGAAATGCGGTATTTGGCCATCAATTTTTCCGCGTCGTATACATAGTGCTCCGGCGAAAGAAAAAAGGGATTAACAATAACACCGTTCTCGCTCCTCTTGACTTTGTCAACTTCGTCAGCCTGCCGCTCAATGCTCATATTTTTGTGTATTACACCGGCCCCGCCTTCCCGGGCAATGGCGATGGCCATCGCGGCCTCGGTGATTGTATCCATCGCCGCCGTCATCAGCGGTGTATTCAGCCTGAGATTTCTAGCCAGCCGAACAGATAAATCCGCCTCGTTCGGCAGAAAATCGGTGTAAGACGGAACCAGCAAGACGTCGTCGAATGTGAGTCCTTCAGCGGCGAACTTGGCTGAAAAGTCGGTGTTGAGCATAGCGGCGTCACTCCTTTATACTCTAATGTGGTCGCATTTCTTTGTTTTAATCGTAGATTATAGCACAGCTTTGATCGCTAAGCAAGTATTTGGCACCTGACTATATAACTCAGCGCACCGCTGGATCAGCGATTTTCCGTCGTTTTGCGTCAGTCTCCCCTTGGAATACATACAACATTCCGTGAAAACCGCCGCCGTATCTATCAGTAGATCTCGTTTATAAAATCGAGTTCTTATTCCCCCAGTTTTACGTATGCTTCAAAACAGGGATTCCCGGCATTAGTACCGACAATTTTGTATTCCCCGTCACCCAGCCGGATAGCCGCGATCTCGATTTTATCGCCATACTTTGCCTCTTTCTGAAAATTGAGCGCAAAGACTGCAAGCCCCCGAGCCGAAAATTCCTGGTACGGCAAAGCATCCAGTGCAAAGTCGGCGTAAACGCTGTTGTTGACATGGGCGTTGTTGTCCAGAAAGCTATACCAAACATCGCGGTCCATTGTACGGACAACCAGGCGATCAAGCGGGTCTTTCGGAATTTCAATGTCGCCTACTTCTTCTTCCAATGCAGGTTCTTCAAAGCGAAACGGATATGGATACGCGTTCGGGCGAAGTATTTTGTGGTTGTCAATGTCGGTCAGTACCCATGAAGTATAACAGGAAATCAGGCGCTCGCCATCCGAATTGTCCACCACAAACTCGCGAATAAACCTCGGACCGATGGTTGGGGTTGCAGCCGTGCCGATGCTGATTACCTCACCACAAGCCGGCGCGCGATAGATTTTCATATTCGTCTTAGCCAGGATAAAAACCATCCCGTCACTGAGCATTCGCTCGACTGATTGACCAACGCTGGCCAGCTGCTCACTGGAAGTCTGCTGCATATATCCCATAATGGCCGAAAGCTTGAGGTTGTTGTTCTGGTCGCTGTTATAATAGGCAGCTTTCATTTCTTTGCGAAAGTACATTTACCCTTTGATCCTTTACTTGTGATATTTACTTTTGGGAGAATGTTCCATGTGGAACGGGATGTACATCCTGTTAGTATCGTGACCGGCCGGCCAATCGCTCGGCGATGTCGGCCAAGTCCTCTATCCCGTAGACTTCCAGCTCAAGGGTTGCTTTTTTCAGCCCTTTTCCGGTAATTTTTACTTTTCGGCCAAGTTCGGTGGCGAGGGCGATTTCCATTTCGCGGTAATAATTTTCACCCCACGCGGCGTCAATCATCCCACTGTCCGTTTGCGGAGTGGGCGCTTCGCTTGCTGTAGGCTTTGGCGTCTTTGCTGCTTGGTTGTCGGTTGTCGTTTTTTTGCGGTCGCGGGCAATCTTTTCGATCTCGCGAACCAGAACACTTCCGGCCAGTACTTTTTGCGCGACCTCTTCAATCAGCTCAGGAATCTCGAGTGCAAGCAGCGCTTTGGCATGTCCTTGTGAGATTTTGCCGGCACGCAAGTGTTCCTGTACACTTTTAGGCAGGCCAAGCAGCCGGATGGTATTGGCGATGGCCGGCCGGGATTTGCCCAATTTATCGGCCACCTGTTCCTGGGTTAGGCCATATTGTTGGATGAGCGATTGATATCCAAGCGCCAGTTCAACGACATTTAAATCTTCCCGCTGTAAGTTTTCAATGATGGCAATTTCCAGCGTTTGGTCATCCCGCAATTGCCGGATCACCACCGGAATTTCATAAAGCCCGGCCATTCTGGCCGCCCGCCATCTTCGCTCACCGGCCACGATCTGATATCCGCCCTCATCCATCGGGCGGACAACCAACGGCTGTAAAATCCCATGTTGACGGATTGAGTCGGCCAGCTCCCGCAATGCTTCTTCGGCAAAATCAATGCGCGGCTGGTGCTTGTTCGGCTCAATTTCTGAAAGCTTCAGGGTGGTGACTGACCCATCCTCGGTACTGTTGTCCAAAAACAGGGCATCCAAACCTTTGCCCAACCCGGTGCGCTTTGCCATCTGTGTATCCTCCCATCTGTCACTTCTGCTTCTTCAAAAATTCTTTGGCCAGATCATCGTAAGCTTTAGCGCCGGTCGATCCCTGTTCGTAATATTGAATCGGCTGGCCATAGCTGGGCGCTTCAGACAAGCGCACATTGCGCGGGATAACGGTTTTATAAACGCGGTCGGGGAAGTATCGCTTGACTTCGGCAACCACTTGGGCAGTCAAATTTAGCCGGGAGTCGAACATGGTCAACAAAACACCCTCGATCTCAATTTCGGGATTGTACATCCGCTTAACCTGCCGGACAGTCGAAACCAGCTGGCTTAATCCCTCCAGTGCATAGTATTCACATTGAATTGGAACCAGCAATCCGCTGGCCGCCGCTAATCCGTTCAATGTAATCAACCCAAGTGAGGGCGGGCAATCGATAAAGATATAATCGTAACTTTCCTTGATCGGTGCGATCCCCTGCTTAAGCCGGAATGCGCGTTCAGACATCTCGACCAGTTCGATCTCCACCCCGGCCAAGCTCATGTTTGAGGGCAAAATATCCAAGTTTTTGTATTTGGTTTTGACCAAAACATCGTCAATTTTCGCATCCGCGATCATCAGATTATAAGTAGAATTTTGTGTCTCTCTTTTATTGATCCCCAAACCGCTGGTCGCGTTTCCCTGCGGGTCAATGTCAATCATCAACACTTTCTTTCCCGCCCTGCCCAAAGCTGAACCTAAATTGACAGCTGTAGTCGTCTTGCCAACACCACCTTTTTGGTTGGCAATTGCTATAATCTTACCCAATCTTTTGCCTCTTTTCCTGTCTTTGTGATTCTTTTTTGCGCTGCTTGTCCAGTATAACACGATTGCCGGAAGTTTTCCAGCGTTATAGCCGGCATCCTTAAAAATTCGTTCAAAATTCGCAAGGATTCTTTCCTTACAAGGACAACGACACAATGAGGCGGATTTCTAATTCTTTGCCTCCTTTGTTCCACGTGGAACAATTCATGACAGCAAGCTCACGCGCAAAAACAGCCGCTTAATGTCAAAGCGGCTGTTTTTGCAATCAGCATGAGGCTTATATATCTACCCCGAATGGGATAGGGTCAAACAGTTTTTTGCACGTCTGGCGGCAAGACTTTTCGATAAACCGATTCTTTGGGGATTTTTACCACCAGCTCAATGTGATTATCCATCTCCTTTTTCTGAGAAGAAACATCAATCCCGGCGCTTTGCATCAGCTTAACCGCTTTGTTGATCGAGTTCAAAAAGATGCGCATATCTTTGATAATAACAGTGCGAACAGTTTTTGGCCGGTTTTTTTCATCCCAAAGCCGCTGAACATATTTTTCAGTCTGTTCGACATTGAGATTGTTTTGAATTATATAATCAATTGCCTGTGTGTCGTCCGGTTCAGGGAGGCTAAGCAGTGCCCGCGCATGACGCTCGGTTAAATTACCGGCAATCATCTTGGCCTGTGTCTCATCAGAATATTTTAGCAGTCTCAACTTATTTGCGACGGTCGACTGCGCTTTGCCCAGTTTTTGGCTGATTTGTTGCTGTGTCATATTGAGTGTGATCATCAACTGTTCAATTCCGGCGGCTTCTTCAAAGTAATGGAGGTCCCGGCGCTGTAAGTTTTCGATTAGTGCCAGCGTTGCGCTTTGTTCATCGGTATAATTTTCGACGATTGCCGGAATCTTCTCGTGGCCCAGATATTTAAACGCACGCAATCTGCGCTCACCAGCGACCAGCTGATATCCACCGCCATCCAGTTTTCTCACACTGATCGGCTGTAACAAACCGTTGGTCAGAATACTTTGGCTCAGTTCATTAATCCCATCCTGATCAAAGTATTTTCGCGGCTGACTGGGGTTGGTCGCGACCTCCTCAACCGGCAGCAAAACCACTTTGTTAATCTCACTGTTGTTGCGCCTTTGTAAAAGCCCGATCGGCATCGCATCATCTCCCTGCTTGTCCGCCTGTCATGAGTATAGCAAACACCGCAAAGATACGCCAGATATTTCCATCGCAAAGTTCGACAAGAAAAATGGGAAGCCGCCTGATTAGAGCGGCTTTTTTGTCATCTGGTTAAACTTTCGCGGATATTTTAGCGGTGTTTGCGATGATTTTTCTATCAAATAAATCATCCGACCACCGGATACCGGCAGCTGAAAGCTGCTCTGTTTAATTTCGCCACCACCCAACAAAGCAACTCCGGCCTTTGCCGCTTCAGCTTCGGTTTGTGAATCTGGACCTTTCATCGCACAGAAGACACCGCCTTCACGCAAATAAGGCAGGCAAACTTCACAGAGCAAAGGCAAAGCTGCCACCGCACGCGCACTCGCATAGTCAAATGCCTCCCGATAAGCTGAATCATGCGCCAATTCTTCTGCTCGTCCGTGGATAACCTCGTTATCTTGCCCCAGTTCACGAGAAAGTTCAGTTAAAAAAGTTGTTCGTTTTTGTAAGCTGTCCAGCAATGTCAGCCGGATATCCGGTCTCGCAATCTTAAGCGGTATCCCTGGAAATCCCGCGCCGGTACCAACATCAACCCACCGCACTCCTGTCGGTATTTCTTTGGCCGCAAGCAACAGCAAGCTGTCTAAAAAATGTTTCTCTACGATCTCATCCGGCCGGGTGATGGCAGTCAGATTCATCTTCTCATTCCAACTGAGCAACATTCGCTGGTAACACGCGAATTGCTCGGCCATCTGTGCAGTCAGCAAAACTCTATGTCTTCCAGCTAACTCGATCAAGTCACACATAAGCATCCCTCTCTCATCGCCTGCCTAAATGTATAGCCAACACCGATATGTCCGCCGGATTGACTCCCGAAATCCGTGAGGCCTGACCCAAACTTCGCGGGCGTATCTGTCCCAGTTTTTCACGCGCTTCCAATCGAATCCCGCGCAGCTGTGAATAGTCTAGATCCTCCGGCAATAAAACATCCTCCAAACGCTTCATCTGCTCAACCTGTACCAACTGCTTGCGGATATATCCTTCATACTTGATCTCCAGCTCAGCTTGTTCAGCCACTTCGGGCGGCAGTGCCGGCCGGGATAAATCCACCTGTGTTAAGTCGCGATATCCAATTTGCGGCCTTCGGATGAGATCGGCAAGATTGGCGCCATCCGAAACATTGGGTGTTCCACATGAAACAAGAATCTCTCGAAGTGTTTCACTTGGCGGGATATGTGTTCCCCGCAGACGTTTGATCTCTTGCTCGATACTTTCCATTTTCTTCTGGAAATCTGCCCAGCGGTCATCGGCAATTAACCCTATCTCTCTGCCCAGTGGAGTCAGGCGCGCGTCCGCGTTGTCATGTCGCAGTAAAAGCCGATACTCAGATCGTGAAGTCATCATCCGGTAAGGATCGGAACATCCCTTAGTGGTCAAGTCATCAATCAATGTTCCGATGTAAGAGCTTGAACGGTCAAGCACAAACGGTGATTCTTTCAATATATTGTATGCTGCATTAATTCCAGCTACCATTCCTTGTGCCGCAGCTTCTTCGTAACCGGATGTGCCATTTACCTGTCCTGCCCCGAAAAGGCCGGAAATGTCTTGAAACTCCAAGGTCGGGCGCAGTGTGAGCGGGTCGATACAATCATATTCAATCGCGTAAGCGCACCGCATGATCTCAAGCCGTGAAAACCCGGCAATAGAGCGGTAAAACGCGATCTGCACATCCTCGGGCAGGGAGGATGACGCGCCTTGTAAGTAAATTTCTTCGGTGTCGAGGCCAACCGGTTCGACAAAAATCTGATGGCGGGATTTGTCCGCAAAACGGGTGATCTTATCCTCGATGCTTGGGCAGTAGCGCGCGCCTGCGCCGACGATTTCGCCGCCAAAGATGGCTGAGCGCCCAATGTTCTCGCGGATAATCCGGTGGGTGTCGGCGTTTGTGTAGGCGATGTGACAGTGAATGCGATTGACCGGCGGGACAAGCGTCTCAAATGAAAACGGGATGATCGGGCTGTCACCTGGCTGCTCTTCCAGCTGTGTAAAGTCGATGGATGCGCGGTGTACACGGGCGGGCGTGCCGGTCTTGAACCGGCGGATTGGCAATCCCAAACGGCTGAGGCAATCGGTCAGCCGGTTGGCCGGATGCAGGCCATCCGGACCGCTTGCTCGGGAGAAGCTGCCCACAAACGTTTTGGCGTTCAGATATGTCCCGGTACAGAGGATGGCCGCACGGCAGTGGCAGATCCCGCCAAGGTCAGTCACAACCGCATTTACCCGGCCGTTTTCATCCAGCCGGATGTCTACAATCTCCGCTTGCCGGAGCTTTAGGTTGGGCGTGCGCTCAACCAGCTTTTTGACCTCGCGCTGATAGGCGGAGCGATCCACCTGGGCGCGGGGTGAGTGTACGGCCGGGCCTTTGCCGCGGTTGAGCATCCGGCCCTGGATGGTCACCGCGTCAGCGATTTTTCCCATTACACCGCCCAGCGCGTCGATCTCGCGTACCAGATGCCCTTTGGCTGTTCCGCCGATGGACGGGTTACAGGGCAGATTGCCGACCGCGTCCAGACAAAGCGAAAACAGGGTGGTCTGCACACCCAGCCGCGCACAGGCAACCGCCGCTTCAATGCCCGCGTGGCCGGCCCCGATTACTGCGACCTGTGTTTCACCCGCCAGATATTCCATCCCGCTCACCTCCGCTTTAGTCCACTAAAACCCCAATACAGCCGTCTTTACTTTGCTCAGTGATCAAAACCGGCAAGACCTTGCCGCGAACATCCCGCCCGGCACTTACAGCCACCGGAGTATAGCATGGTGTGTAACCGCTGTACAGCCCGGATTCTTCCAATGTTTCAAATAGGACGGAATAAGTCTGCCCGATTCGGCTTTGCAAAAAAGTTTGCCGGCTTGTATCGGTTGTCTCGGCCATCTCTCTTGCCCGCCGGGATGCAACCTGCCCGGGGATTTGTCCGGCCATTTCGGCGGCAGCTGTTCCCGGCCGCGGCGAATAGGCGAACACATGCGCTTTGGCAAAGCCGATCTCTCGGATAAAATTCAAGCTGGCGGCGTGGTCTTCTTCCCGCTCGTTTGGGAATCCGACCATCACATCGGTGGTTACCGCACAGCCGGGGAAATATCTGCGCAGCGCTTTGACGGTCGAGCGGTAATCATCCGCTGAGTATCGCCGGTTCATGGAGTTGAGTGTCCGGTCACACCCGCTTTGCAGGGATAGATGAAACTGTGGGCAGAGTACACCCGCGCCAACCTGCGCCCAGCGGGCACAGTCATCCGTGGAGATTAAATCCGGCTCAAGCGACCCCAACCGCACCCGCTCAATCCCGGACTGGCAGGCAGCTTCGATCGCGTCGTTTAGGTGAACCCCTAAATCTTGACCGTAACAGCTCAAATTCACACCGGTCAGCACAACTTCGCGGTAACCGGCCCCGGTAAGCTGAGTAAGTTCGGCGCGAATATCGCCCGGCAGCTTTGAGCGCACCGGCCCGCGCGCCTTTGGGATGATGCAATAAGCGCAGTCCCGTTCACAGCCATCCTCTATTTTTAGGAAAGCGCGGGTGCGCTCAGAATGGGCGGGTGTGTTCGTTTTCTCAAACGCTTCGCCTGTTTGGTGTGCGGGGATATCAACCAGCCGCCCGCCGCCTGAAAGCCGCTTAACCGCCGCATCCAGCACAGCTGAGCGGTTTTTTGATCCCATAATGATATCAGCTTCGTCCAAGCCGCTCGCTTTTTCGGGAAAAGCCTGGGGCATACAGCCGCAAAGCACGATGACAGCTCCCGGCGCCTGTCTGCGAAACTTTCGCAGGGCTTTCAGGCTTTTCCGGTCTCCGGCTGCGGTTACGGTGCATGAGTTGATGACATAAACGTCGGCTGTATCCTCCGGTTCGACAATGGTAAATCCGGCCGCCGAAAAAGCACCCATCATAGAAAAACTCTCGTATTGATTCACTTTACACCCAAGTGTGTAAAAAGCAGCGGTCGGCAAGCGCTACACCTCAATTTCAATTGACAATAAGCGTATAAGCATGTACAATTACTTTAGACACGAAGGAGGATAAGAGAATGAAACAACTGAGCATTATGCTGCACACCATCAACGACGTCAAGGAATTTGTCGGCGTTGTCTCGCATTTTGATTACGACATCGATTTGATCTCCGGCCGCTACGCGGTGGACGCAAAATCGATCATCGGCATCTTCAGCCTGGACTTGAGCAAACCGCTCAAAGTCAATATCTATTCGGAAGATTGCGCCGAACTGCTTGAAAAGCTGGAAAAATTCTTACAGCCGTAATGCCTTGACAGTTGACAGTGTACAGTTGACAGTTATGGTGTCCGCTGCGCGGATATTATTAAATCATCGCGAAGCGATACATTCACTGTCAATTGTCAACTGTCAACTGTCAACTGCCCTTACTTCCCGACACAGAACCTGGCGAAAACCTGCTCGACGACCGCTTCGCTCACCCGCTCACCGGTCAGGGATAAGAGTGCTTCCAGCGCGAAGTCGAGGCAAACGCCGACCGCGTCCAGCGTTTGGGCGCTCTCAACCGCGCTCAGCGCCTCTTGGGTGCTGCGCGCCGATTCCTGTAGGCAGAGCCGCTGGCGCTCGTTGGCGATCAGCGGGGAGGCCGGGTCTTCTCCGGTCAGGTTTAGCGCTGTCAGCACCGCTTGTTCGAGCGCTTCGCAGCCGTCGCCGGTGGCCGCCGAAAGGCCTACAACTTGATTAAATCGACCGCTGATCTCCTCCTCGCTTTGTGCGGGGGGGAGATCGGTTTTGTTGGCGATCGCGATCACATTCGCGTCCTTCAGCAGGCCGATCAGCCGGATGTCGTCTTCTTTTAGCGGCTGAGACCGGTCAAAAACCGCCAAGATGATATCCGCGCGCTACAGCTGAGCGAGTGCGCGGTTTACACCCTCCTGCTCAACCAGATTATCCGTCTCGCGGATTCCCGCGGTGTCCAGCAGGTTTAAGGCGATTCCGCCTATGTTGATCCGCTCGGTGACCACATCCCGGGTTGTTCCGGGCAGATGGGTGACAATGCTGCTGTCCTGACCGGTCAGTAAGTTCATCAAAGTGGATTTTCCTACATTTGGCCGCCCAAGGATGGCCACACTCGCCCCTTGCCGGATGATTTTTCCTTTGTCGTAGCCGCGCAGGAGATCATCCATATCACTTAATATTTCGCGCAGCGATTTTGCCAGCTGGGCCGGGTCGACCGGGATCAAATCTTCTTCGGGATAATCGCACCAAGCGGCGATGTGCGCCGACCAGTCGGTCAGCCGGGCGGTTAGACCGCCGATTTTTTTGCCCAAAGCTCCGTCTTTGGCCGCGAGGGCGGCCCGCATAGCTGAGCGGCCGCTTGCGCCGATTAGATCCATCACCGCTTCGGCTTCGGTTAGGTCAAGCTTTCCGTTCAGGTAAGCGCGTTTTGTGAACTCGCCCGGCCCGGCCGGAATTGCCCCGGCCTCAAAGAGCAGGCGCAATATCTTACCGGCCGCGTACTCGCCGCCATGACAACAAAGCTCGACCACATCTTCTCCGGTATAGCTTTTGGGCGCTCGATAAACAAAGGCGACCACCTCGTCCACCGGGGTGTCACCCTCATAAACTTTACCCAATATCCCCCGGTAGCCGGCCAGATCATTCAGGCTTGTACCGGAGATAAAGGGCGTGAAAATTTGGCCGGCAATCACAGCCGCGTTTGTGCCTGACAACCGAACAATTGCGATTGCCGCCTCACCGGGCGGGGTGCTGATGGCCGCGATCGTTTTTAACAAGGTGTTTCCCTCTCAAAAATTCCCGCACAAGCGCCGGTGGCGGCAAGCTTGCGCAGGAATTTACATCGTCATTATTCCAGGTCGATCTTCCCGTAAAGCGGCTTGTTATCGGCTTCGGTGGGCGGGGTGTCCGGCTGTTCTTTGGTCGGCTGGTATGCCGGTGTGCGCTCGCGGCGCTCGCCTCTTCCGCCGCCTCTGCGCTCGCGGTCACCGCGGCCTCTGGGCGGGGCGCTTCTGCGGCCGGGCGCGGTGCCGTGTTCGTCCGGGCGGTCACCTTTCGCGCCTTCGTCCGGCCAGCTCGGGCGGTCGGCAATCGGCGCGCGGTTTCTCGGCGGCCGTGTGGAATTGCGGTCGCGGTCCCTGCTGCCGCCTGGGGGGCGTCTGCCGCCTTTGGCATTCGGGGAAGTGATGATTACCCGGCGGTTGGGCTCATCCCCAATGGAGGCCGAACTGACACCCTCAATGGTTGAGACAGTCGCGTGGATGATCCGGCGCTCGAACGGGTTCATCGGCTCAAGGGTCTTGCTTGTATCGGTCTTTAAGACCTGGGAACTCAGTTTTCTGGCAAGAGCCTCAAGGGTGGATTTCCGTTTGAGGCGATAATCGCCGCAGTCTACCGTAATTCGCAGATAGTCTCCGTCAATCCGGTTGGCGACCAGCGCCGCCAGGTATTGCAGCGCGTCCAGGGTGTCCCCTCTTCTGCCGATGATGATTCCAAGGCCGTCGCCTTTGATACACAGGCAGACACCACCCTCGTCCCAAACCGGGTCGATGGTCGCGTGGGGCAGGTCAATCTGCTTTAAGATATCGAGCAGATAGCGCCCGGCAAGGTCGGCTTTTGCCTTCATCTCTTCACTGGGCGGGCTGGCCAGCGGAGCATCGGCTTTTTCGGGATAGTTTTTGCGCTCTTCGACTTTGGGGGCGGGGGCTGTGGCAACGGGACGGGGCTGATGTTCGGGTTTAGGCTGACGTTCGGGCTGGGGTTTTCGCTCAGGCTTTGGCTGTGGCTGTAATTCTTTCTTTTCCTGTATCGGAGCGGGGGCGGGCTGGACTTCGTCTTCCCCAACGGCTACCTTTACCTTGGCGGGGCTGCTTTTAAGGCCGAACAAACTTTTTTTGGGCAGGTCTAAAATTTCCCACTCGCAGTCTTCCCGCTCACATCCAAGCTTTGAACATGCGGCGTTAATGGCGTCTTCAACGGTTTTACCGGTTTCGATAATCTCTCGGCGCATGGACTTCCTCCTTAATTAATCGTCTGTTTCTGAGTACTCTTCGCCGTACTTTTCAGCGTCCCGTTTTCTCGCTTCAGCCAGTTTGCGGCTGTTTTGTTCTTTTTTGGACAGGTTTTCCCGGTCTTCGGCCTCACCATTTTCTTTGGCTTTTTTCTTCGACTCAATGCGCGCAAGCCGCTCGCGTTCTTTTTCTTCTTCCATCAGCTTTTTGTTGGCTTCGGCCATCTTTTTGGGGTCGTAAAACTTTTTGAGCACCTTGGCTTGAATAAAGCCCACAACGTTTGAATAAATCCAGTAGATGCCGACGCCGGCAGGTACCATGAAAGTAAAGGTAAGCGAAAAAACAGGCATGATGTACATCATCATCTTCATGTTGGGCTGACCGGGCATCTGGGTGGCCGACATCTGTGCGATGGTGGCCAGCGACAGTAAAGCGGAGGTCAAGCCGGACAGGATCGGGATCAGCAGGATCGGGTCAAACCCATCCCGGAAGATGCCGGTCAGCATATCCACAGACGGGGTGCCCATCAGGTTGATCCCGAAAAAGTTCATCTGGGGCAAAAAGTCGTACATCTGGTTGAGGTAGTTTGCCGGAATAGCCGAAAAGTCGACAGCGCCTTCGCTGATTGCTCCCAAAGTAGCCAGCTCGGGGTTTTGCATCATCCGCCCGGTTAGGTTGCCGTAGGTTTCGGCGATGTTATTCGCCTGGGTTATAACGGCGGCAGGCAGGTTGAGCATATGGGTAATCGGGCGATAGATCACGTCGATAACGCCGAAGAGGATGACCATCTGAACAACCATGGGCAGGCATCCGGACATTGGGTTGTAGCCGATTCTCGAATAAAGCCCCATGACCTCTTCGTTGATCTTTTGGCGGTTGCCCGCGTACTTTTTGTTGATCTCTTGAATTTGGGGCGAAACCATTGCCATTTTGGCCTGGCCCTTGGTCTGTTTGATGGCAAGGGGGATCAAAACCAAGCGGGTGAGAACGGTAAACAACAACAGCGCAAAGCCATAGTTTTGTACCATTTCGAAAATCAGCCGCATTACAACCCCTAACGGGGCGCCGATAATTCCCATAGACTGTTAACTTCCTCTCGTTGGGTCAATTTAACAATTGCCAATTAACATTAAAGAATCGCCGCGCGATTTATTTGACAACGTCTGCAACGCGTACACTTCAATATGCTAATTGTACATTGTCAATTGTCATTATGGTACCGGATCAAATCCGCCCGGGTGAAACGGGTGACATTTTATTATCCTTTTAAGGCATAAAAACCCACCCCGCGCAGCACCGTAAGTCGAAATCGCTTCGACCGCATAGGTGGAGCAGGTTGGGTAAAATCGACAGCAAGGCATTTTTAAAGGCGATATAAACCTTCTATAAAACCCTAAAAGGAATAGTAAAATATGCTTCATGCTTTGTCCTTTTGGCGGCTTTTGCCATCAAGGCTTGGAGGATTTGATGCCGCCTATGCTTTTCAATAAGCCTTCAAGCTCGGCTTTGACCACCTGCATTTTAACGCCGGCCGCCCGGGTTCTTGCCACAATTACAAAGTCGTACCCAGAACTTAATCTTGGCTCTAAACAGCGATAACTCTCGCGTATTACCCGGCGCGCCCGGTTGCGCGAGACCGCCTTACCTATTTTTTTGGTGGCCGTTATTCCCAAACGATTGGGCAAGTTCCCTTTTGTCTTCTTATAATAGAGAACAACACATGGCGAAACAACGCTCTTGCCCTGACGGTAAAGGCGGCGGAAAATATAGTTCTCGCGTATTGTTTGGGTAGTCATTTTGTTCTCAAATAACAATTAACAAATAACAATTAACAATGATGGAGTCCGCCTCGCGGACATTATTTAAATCATCACGGAGCGATACAAGCATTGTTAATTGTTAATTGTACATTGTTCATTGCCCTCATTAGTGTGTCAGTCTGGCTCTGCCCTTCAGCCTTCTCGCGGCAAGTACTTTTCTGCCGTTTCTGGTTTTCATCCGCTTGCGAAAGCCGTGTTCTTTCTTGCGGTGCAATTTTTTTGGCTGGTATGTCCTCTTCATCTTCAAAAACCCCCTTTCGAGGAGAACTTCACGAGCTACTATTATAACCGACCGCCTGACCGATTGTCAACTGTTTATTGGCCAGAAATTAGAAATTAGAAATGAACAGTAAATTCGGGCAGGCTTAGCGGCCTGCCGCCGCCCTCCCGCGGTCTGTATATTCCTATATATAAAGCTTATATACTCACACAGCAAGTCCCTTGAAAAAGCTGTGAGTTTGTGGTAAAATGTTTACTGAGGGACGTAGACATTTTGCGGGTCTTTATAGCCCGCCTGCGGCGACGGCTGATTTTACCATAAGCTTTACTCGTGGTAAAATGTTCTTTGTGCAATAAATGTTGATTGTCCGGGTTTTCACCGGCTTTCAACATAGTTTTCACCAGGCGTCTTTCTTTTTTGAGTGAGGGGATAAAGTGAATGGATAACACAGGGCGGTTTCGCGACAGTGAAGAAATTTTTTCGCTGGTAAGCGACTACTGTAAGGGCAAAATTTCTGATGTGGCGCACACCCTTTGGGTGAAAGACATTCAGCCGGTGGGCTTTGAGGGCTCAACCGCTTTTTTAAGGGTCAGTACGGCGTTTAAAAAGAATATCATACAAGAAAAGTATTCATCTCTATTGCTTGAAGCTTACAGCGAGGTGATGGGATTTGAAGTCAATTTGGACTTTACCAGCGACGAAGAGGAGGGTGAAGTAAAGAGCGGCCGTACAAGCGAGGATGAATCTTATTACGAGTACACATTTGAGACATTCATTGTGGATAACTCGAATAAGTTTGCCCACGCGGCCAGCCTGGCGGTGGCCACAAACCCATCAAACGCGTACAACCCGCTGTTTATCTACGGCTCTTCCGGCTTGGGGAAAACCCACCTGCTCACCGCCATCTGCACCGAGATCGGCAAAAGTTATCCGGATAAAAAGCAGATATTCGTCCACGGTGAGGCGTTTACAAACGAATTGATCGACGCGATTTCGGCTCAGACTACCTCTGAATTCCACAACAAATACCGGACAGCCGACATCCTGCTGGTCGATGATATCCAGTTTATAGGCGGAAAAGAGCGGACACAGGAAGAATTTTTCCACACATTCAACGCGCTTTATCAGGATTCCAAACAGATTATCTTAACTTCGGACAGGCCGCCCAGAGAGATCAAAACGCTGGAAGACCGGCTGCGCACCCGGTTTGAGTGGGGGCTGCTGGCCGATATCCAGCCGCCCGACTTTGAGACCAGAACAGCCATCATCAAGCGCAAAGCCGAACAGATCGGACTGGAAGTGCCCACAGAAGTGGCCGAGTACATCGCGAACCGGCTGAAAACCAATATCCGGCAGCTGGAGGGCGCGGTCACAAAGCTGCGGGCTTATAAGCTGCTGCAAGGGCTGGCACCGTCCATCATGGTGGCCCAAAACACAATCCGCGATGTGCTCAACGACAACCAGCCGGTACCGGTCACCATCGAGCGGATCATTTCGGAGGTCGGCCGCACTTACGGGGTGACACCCAGCGATATCCGCTCAAACAAGCGGAACTCGACCATCTCCTCCGCCCGGCAGATCAGCGCGTATGTGACCAAAGAGATCACTCAGATCTCGCTTTCGGCCATCGGCAAGGAGCTGGGCAACCGTGACCACTCGACCATTGTCTACGCGATTCAGCAGGTCGAGAAAAATATGGACAAGGATCCCCGGTACAAAGAGATGGTTGAGGACATTATCAAGAATATCAGGGGGAATTGATATTCAGTTGACAATGTACAATTGACAGTTGACAGTGAAGGTGTCGCTGTCGCGATGATTTTTTAGTAATGTCTGTATACAGACACTTCAATTGTACACTTTCAACTTTCAATCATTCAACATTTGATGCTCTTGTTGAAGGACGTGCTTTTCGGTTGTTTTCTTCCACGGGGTTATCCACAGGTTTTCAGTTTTGCGTGTGTTGTTTTCCACGGGTGTGTGTAAAGGCTTTGGATATTCCACGGGGGCGCGGTGGTTTCCCGGTCACATGAACAGGTTTGGGCGGCCGGGTTTGGCCCGATTACAATCAACTGTGCGGCCGGTCTTTCAACGTTTCCACCGCCTCTACTATTACTACTAATTTATTTATAGTTATTCTTGTCCTGGCTAAAGAAAAATGAACGGTCAAAAGTTTTTAACAAGGCCGTATGTTTTTTCAGTAATGAACTGCGTTTATATTAATTATACCGAGGGGGTCTTTTTCAGTGAAGCTTAGCTGTGAGAAGAACATGCTCAGTGAAGCCCTTACCAATGTATCCCGGGTGATTGCCGGCAAAAGCAGCCTGCCCGCCCTTGAAGGGGTACAGCTTAAAGCCTACGGCGATGCGCTGACTCTAGCCGGCTACGATATGGAGGCCGGGATCACCACCGGCATCCAGGCGGATGTCGGGTCGGAGGGTGAGATCGTACTGCCCGCCAAGCTCTTTTCGGATATGATTCGAAAGCTTGCCTGTGAGCGTGTATCGATTGAGGTTGGTGAGAACAACTTGACCGAGATATCAGGCGGGGCGGCAAAGTTTCACATCATGGGCATCCCGTCTGAGGAATTCCCCGAATTGCCTCAGGTGGACGGCGGCGAAGGTGTTACTTTTTCTCAGGGCGCGCTTCGCTCAATGATTGAGCAGACATTGTTTGCCGTTGCCGGAACGGACGCGAAACCGGTGCATACCGGCAGCCTGTTTGACCTGGAGGACGGCAAGCTGAATGTGGTGTCGGTGGACGGCTATCGCCTGGCCATGCGCACCGAAGTGGTCGAGACCACCCAACAGATGCGCTTTATTGTACCCGGAAAAGTTTTGGGAGAAATTGTGAAGCTGCTCAAAGACGACAAGGATGAAAAAGTTTCCCTGACTGTCAGTAAGCGGCATATTCTCTTTGACGTCGGGTCATACTTGCTGGTCAGCCGGCTGCTGGAGGGCGACTTTCTGGATTACAAGACCTCGCTGCCGCAGGGGTATAAGTCACTGGTCAGTGTAAGTACCCGCGAGATGATTGAGGGGGTTGAGCGCGCGTCCCTGCTGATCTCCGACCGGCTGCGCAGCCCGCTCCGTGTTTTGTTCGGGGATGAGGGGCTGGTTACGATTGCCTGTTCTACCCCGCTGGGCAAAAGTTATGATCAGGTTGCCTGTCAGATTGAGGGCGAGAGCTTTGAAATGGGCTTTAACAACAAATACATGTTGGACGCGCTCAAAGCCGCCGACTCCGATCAGGTGCGGATTGAGCTGAGCGGCCCGCTCGCGCCCATCAAGATATTGCCGCCCAGCGGTGAAGACTTCTTGTTTTTGGTACTGCCTGTGAGGTTGAAAAACGATGGCTGATAAAAAAATAGCGATCACCACGCCGTTTATCAAGCTGGATAACTTTCTTAAATTTGCCGGCGTTTGTTCTACCGGCGGCGAAGCGAAAATTGTGATTAAAGATGAACAAGTAACTGTAGGCGGCGAAACCTGCATAATGCGCGGAAAAAAGCTATATCCCGGTGATACAATTGAAGTGGGCGGACAGTTTTTTACCGTTGAAGACAGCCCCCGGTGAAAATTATAAAACTGGAAACGCAAGGGTTTCGCAATTTGGCCGACACGCGTTTTTTGCCGGGGGATGAAGTCAACGTCATCTGGGGGGAGAACGCACAGGGCAAAACCAATCTTTTGGAATCGATCTGGATTTTTAGCGGGGCGAAAAGTTTTCGCGGTTCGAAAGAGAGCGATTATATCGGATTTGACAAAGAGATAACGCGGCTTGATTTGACTTTTCACGCAGGCGGGCGGGAACAAACCGCACAGCTTGTCTTCGCACAGGACGGCCGAAAAGTTTTGTTAAACGGGATCAAGCAGGAGCGGTTATCTTCTTTGAGCGGCAGTTTGCGTGCGGTTGTCTTTTCGCCCGACCATCTCGAACTGGTCAAACAGGGGCCGAAAGAGCGCCGCCGTCTGCTGGATGTATCCCTTTGTCAGGCGTATCCGAAGTATGGAAAAATTTTGGAGAGCTATGAGAAAATCCTCAAACAGCGGGCGGTGCTGCTTAAAGACGCGGCCGCCCATTCGCAGGTGTTTGATCTGCTGGAAGTTTGGGATGAGAGTTTGATCGAGTACGGCGGTTATATCAGCTGGATGCGGGCCAAATATATCGCGCGGCTGGCTGGATATGCGAGCGAAGCCTACATGGGGATTACCGGTGGACGAGAAATGTTTTCCGCAAGATATGACGCTTCTTGTGGAAAGATTGAACCGGCATGGGGGCGCAAAGAGGTCGGTGAGATTTTGCGGGCGGCAGTCCGCCGCAACCGACTGGAGGACATTCGCCAGGGTAGAACAGGCATAGGCCCTCACCGAGACGACATCGAGATTTTAATCGGCGATAAAAGCGCGCGGGCATTTGGTTCCCAGGGTCAACAGCGCAGCTGTGTACTTGCTTTAAAGCTGGCCGAGTGCCGCCTGCTTGAAGAAGGGGCCGGTGAGCCGCCGATTGTTCTGCTTGATGACGTGATGAGTGAACTCGACGCGGGCAGGCGGCGTTATCTGCTCACCCAGCTGACCGGTAAACAGGTAATCATCACCTGCTGTGACCCGGATACGTTGGCGGTAACCGGCAACAGTCGGGTGTTTTATATGAAGAGAGGGGAGTTAGCAATGGACAATTGACAGTGTACAATGGACAATGAATGTGTCCGCTACGCGGATATTATTTAAATAAATCGCGCAGCGATACCGTAATTGTCAACTGTCAATTGTCCATTGTCAATTGAAAACATGTATCTATTCCTTGGGCAAGAGACCGTTGTTCGTGCCCGCGATATTGTGGGCATATTCGATTTGGATAACACATCGGTCTCGGCGCTGACAAAAGATTTTTTAAAGAAAGCACAAGGGCAGGGCAAGATTATCGAGGTCTCGCCGGGGGAACTGCCCAAAAGCTTTGTGGTCTGTGGGGAAAGAGGCGGCGGGTGTGTATACCTTTCGCAAATCTCCCCGGCCACACTCAAAAAAAGAATGGCTCACAGCGGCTAGAAAACGACAGCGCGAATGGCATAGGCGTGTAAGTTTGACGGTTACTTGCCGGCGCTTCAGCTTAACTACTTGATGGAGGCTAATATTTTACGATGATTGAGAATCTCGGAATAAACAGTTATGACGAAAATGATATCCAGGTACTGGAGGGCTTAGAAGCTGTTCGCAAGCGGCCGGGCATGTATATCGGCACCACCGGGCCGCGCGGGCTTCACCATCTGGTATACGAGATTGTTGACAACTCGATTGATGAAGCGCTGGCCGGATTTTGCGACAACATCGAGATTTCTATCCTGCCCGGGAACATCGTAAAAATCTCAGATAACGGCCGCGGCATCCCGACCGGGATTCATCCCAAGATGGGGATATCCACACTCACCGTCGTCTTTACTGTCCTGCACGCGGGGGGCAAGTTTGGCGGCGGCGGTTACAATGTTTCGGGCGGGCTGCACGGAGTTGGCGCGTCGGTTGTAAACGCACTGTCCGAGTGGCTGGAAGTTGAGGTGCGGGACGGTTCTACCCGCCATTACCAAAGATATGAGCGGGGGATTCCCATCAGTGAAGTCGAGATGGTTGACGATGACCGCCCGCGCGGGACATCCATCGCGTTCCGACCGGATGATGAAATTTTTGAAGATGTGAACTTTGATTTGGCGACCCTGCTTGACCGCTTGCGGGAACAGGCTTTTCTCAACGCGGGGGTGGCGATTACCATCACCGACCGGCGGGAGGCCGAACCGGTCAGCCAGCGCCTGCAATACGAGGGCGGGATTGTCAGCTTTGTCGAGCACATCCATACCCGCAAGCAGATGGAAGTCATTCACGAAGAAGTGATTTATCTGACCGCCAAGGGTGAAAATAATTCGGCCGAGATTGCAATGCAGTACAACAACTCTTACAACAGCCTGCTGCTTTCTTTCGCCAATAACATTCACACCGGTGAGGGCGGCACACATGAACTTGGCTTTAAAAATGGCCTGACACGGGCGATGAACGACTACGCTCGGCGCCACAACATCATCAAAGAAAAAGACGCCAACCTGACCGGTGAGGACGTGCGCGAGGGGATTACCGCGATTGTATCGGTCAAGTTGACCGAGGCGCAGTTTGAGGGGCAGACCAAGGGAAAACTGGGCAACACCGAAATCCGGCCGCTGGTTGAGAGTTTGATTTATGACAAGCTGATCACTTATTTTGAAGAAAACCCGTCGGTGGCGCGGGCGATTTTGGATAAGTCTTTGTCAGCTTCCAGAGCGCGGGAGGCCGCACGCAAAGCCCGGGAGATGACCAGACGCAAGTCGGCACTCGAAAACGCGTCATTGCCCGGTAAACTGGCCGACTGTATTAACCGCGACAACATCACAACTGAAATCTATATCGTGGAGGGGGACAGTGCCGGCGGTTCGGCTAAGATGGGCCGCGACCGGGCGTTTCAGGCAATCCTTCCGCTTTGGGGCAAGATGCTCAATGTTGAGAAATCCCGGCTGGACAAAGTTTACGGGAACGACAAGTTGATGCCGGTCATCACCGCCCTCGGCTGCGGGATGGGCGAGGAGTTTGACCTTGAGCGGCTGCGCTACGGCAAAGTCATCATCATGGCCGACGCCGACGTGGACGGCTCGCATATCCGCACACTTTTGCTGACGTTTTTCTTCCGGTTTATGTCCCCGCTTATCAAGTCCGGACATATCTACATCGCACAGCCGCCCCTGTTTAAACTGAGTAAGGGCAAGGAAGTGCAATACGCGTATTCTGACCGGGAGCGGGACCGCATTATCCGCGAGCTGGAAGAGGTTGGTTCGGGTAAAATCGATATCCAGCGGTATAAGGGTTTGGGTGAGATGAACCCCGACCAGCTTTGGGAGACGACAATGGATCCCGAAAACCGGTTTATCCATCAGATTAACATGTCGGACGCGGCGGCGGCCGATGAGATTTTCACCATCCTGATGGGGGACAAAGTACAGCCCCGGCGCGAGTTTATCGAGCAGTACGCTAAAGATGTGCGCAACCTTGATGTTTAGTGGAGGGGAAATTATGAGCGAGCAATTAATTTTGGAACAACTAAAGCTAATGAACAAACGGTTCGACAAAATGGACGAGCGGTTTGACCAGATGGAAAAGGATATGCTTGAGCAGTTTCAGATTCTGGCCAATGGCATGGCAGACATAGACAGCCGGATGACAAAGGGGTTCTCTGAAGTAAATAAGCGGTTTGGTGCCATCGAAAAACGAATTGATGAAGTGGAAACAAACCTTTGTGCGCAATTAGGGTCACTAGCAAGGCGGGTTGAAGGGCTGGAAGAAAAGTTTGACACCCTTGACACATGGTGTAAGGTCACAAAAGAAGATGTCAGGGCGCTACAAGAACAGCTCAGAGTGATAGAGGGGTATATTCAGCGGATTGAACTTTCTCTTGAACATGGTGTGCGCGATAAAATCAATGCCTTATTTGACGCAAAATTACAAATCGATGACCTTAGAAAAAGAGTAGAGCGCCTAGAAAAGCTGGCTGTTTAACGGAGGATGACCGTTATGACCAATCAGGAAATTGCTGAACAGTTAAAACAACTGGCCGAACAGATGGCTGGGATGGAAGAGCGGTTAAATGCGCGGATTGACGCGATGGCCGCCAACGGCAAAAGCGCTGAACTTGATTTTGACGACAACCGCAATGTCGACCAGAAGTACGAGTACAACGCGCTTAAGATTCAAATGGTCACCAGCCAATACAAACGGGTCGAAGATAATTTTGGTGGTTTTTGTGACCTCGGTATTGATTTCGCTGAGGTCAGACAAAAGCTGGCCAGGTTGAAAGAAGAAATCGCTAAAGGTGACCGGTCACTAAACAGCGTTAATGATATCCACCATCGGCTCAATTTGGTTGAATACGAGATACAAGATATGACATCCAAGATTCAGAATGAATTTAACGAGCGGATGAACCGCTTGTACAACTACTCTGAAGTAAGCTTTGACGAACGCGAGCTTTCCCGCCAGATCATACGGCTGGAAAATAGAATTTAACACAAACTCTCTGAAAAGAGGTAGACCATGCAGATTCACGAGAATGAGCGGATTATACAGCGGGATATACGCGACGAGATGAAAGATTCCTTTCTCTCTTATTCGATGTCGGTTATCACTTCGCGGGCATTGCCCGATGTGCGGGACGGGTTAAAACCGGTACACCGCCGGATTCTTTACACCATGCACGAAAACGGGCTGACCCCTGAAAAAGCGTACCGCAAGTGCGCGGATACGGTCGGTACTGTGCTTGGGCGGTACCATCCCCACGGGGACGCGTCTGTTTATGACGCGCTGGTGCGCCTTGCGCAGGATTTTTCGCTGCGTTACCCGCTGGTAGACGGCCACGGGAACTTCGGTTCGGTCGACGGCGACCCGGCCGCCGCTTATCGTTATACTGAAGCGAAAATGAGCAAAATTTCCACCAACATGCTCACCGACATAGATAAAGAGACCATTGACTTTGCGCCAAACTACGATGACCGGCTGGAAGAACCCAAAGTTCTGCCTGCCCGTTTCCCCAACCTTTTGGTGAACGGCAGTATGGGGATCGCGGTGGGGATGACCACCAACATCCCGCCGCACAACCTGCGCGAAGTCATTGACGGCGTGTTTACATTGATCGATGACCCCGAAGCCACGCTGGATGATATTATGGACAGCATTCAGGGGCCGGATTTCCCGACCGGCGGGATCATCATGGGCAGGGCGGGAATCCGCGCCGCCTACGCGACCGGACGCGGAAAGGTGGTTGTCCGCGGCCGTGCCGAAATTGTCGAAAAAGAAAACGGCCGGATGGCCATTATTGTCACCGAACTGCCTTATACTGTCAACAAAGCCCGGCTGATCGAGCACATCGCCGAGCTGGTCAAAGAAAAGCGGCTTGAGGGGATCTCCAACATCGCCGACCACTCCGACCGGGACGGGATGGAGATTGTAGTCGATCTCAAGCGGGACGCAAACCCGCAGGTCACTTTGAATCAACTGTACAGTTTCACCCAATTGCAGAGCAGTGAGGGCGTGATCATGATCGCCCTGCATGAAGGCCAGCCGCGTGTTATGACCCTCAAAGAGATGCTTGGCCACTATGTTGACTTTCAAGCTGAGGTCGTCCGGCGGCGGACGCAGTACGATCTGCGCAAGGCCGGTGAGCGGGCGCATATTTTAGACGGCCTGCTCATCGCGCAGGACAATATTGACGAAGTGATCGATATCTTCCGTACATCCAAGACGACGGCGATTGCCAAAGAGCGGCTGATCGAGCGGTTTAGCCTGTCCGAAGAGCAGGTAAACGCCATCGCGCAGATGACGCTTTCCCGCCTGACCGGGCTGGAGCGCCAAAAGCTGGAGGATGAACTAGCTGAGTTACGGGTCAAGATTGCCGAATACCAGGCGATTCTGGCCGATTCGGCCAAACTGATGGGGATTATTAAAGACGAGCTGGGCGAGATCCGCAGAAAGTACGGGGATGACCGCCGGACTGAAATCGTAGCCGTCAGCGGTGAGGTGGACATCGAAGATTTGATTCCGGTTGAGGATCGGGTGGTCACGCTAACCCATTACGGATACCTCAAGACCCAATCGCTGGATACTTACAAATCCCAGCGCAGGGGCGGGCGCGGAATCTCGGGGATGCAGCAGCGGGAAGAAGATTTTGTTGAAGAGCTGTTTATCGCTTCCACCCACGATTATCTGATGTTCTTTACAAACTTTGGGCGGTGCTTCCGGCTGAAAACTTATGAGATCGGCGAGAGCAGCCGGGCCTCTAAAGGAACAAACGCGGTCAATCTGCTTGCCCTGTCGGGGGAAGAAAAGATCGCGGCCATGATCAAGACCAGCCGCTTTGACGAGGACCGCTACCTGGTTATGCTGACCAAAAACGGGATCATCAAACGCACACACATCAGCCAATACCGGAATGTGCGGCGGAGCGGCCTGATCGCCATCTCGATGGACGAGGGGGACGAGCTTTGCGGGGTGCGGATTACCGGCGGTGAGAACGAGCTGATTATCGCCACACAAAAGGGGATGGCCATCCGCTTCAGTGAGACCGATATGCGCGCCCTTGGCCGGACTGCGCGCGGGGTTAAAGCGATTACTTTGGGCAAAGATGACCGCGTGGTCGACTTTGCGAGAATCCGCACGGATGAAGCGCTGCTGCTGACCATTTCGGAGGACGGCAAAGGCCGCAAAACGCCGGTGAGCGAGTACCGCCTGCAATCGCGGGGGGGTAAGGGAATCCGGAATTACGCCGGCAAAAACGGCGATGTGGCCGGGGTTAAGATGGTCAACGACGAGGACGATATTTTCCTCATTTCAGACGACGGGGTGATTATACGCATCCACGCCGAAGAGATCACCACGCAGTCCCGATACGGTTCGGGTGTGCGGGTGATGCGGGTGGACGGTGACCGTCGGATTGTCACTTTGGCCAGGGCGCCGCGCGAGGTGGAGGAGGACGTTGATGCCGCAGCGGAAACTGAAGGGGAACCTGCAACTGAGGCAAGTGAAGAGTCATGAGGATAATCCTGTTTCCTTTCCGAATGATTTTTGGGCTGATCCGCTTTATACTGGCTGCAACCGGGCGGCTGATCGGATTTTTGATCGGGACGGTATTGATGATTGCCGGGCTGGTATTGACAGTGACGGTTGTTGGCGCGGTGGTCGGCATCCCGCTGCTGATTGCGGGGTTTGTGATGGTTGTCGCGGCTTTGTTCCGGTAGCGGGTTGAGGGGTAATGAATGGAGATAAACCGGTAGGCCGAACAGGAAGACCTGGACAAAGCGCTGGCGGCTGGCGAGCCGATGCTGGCAGTCATTCGCTTGGACGGGCAGGCCGCCTACTTCGGCATTTGGACGAGTGTGTCGAACACCATATCCTGCTGCAAAAAGTGGGCTTGCCCAGCAGGGATATAGACAAGTATTTCCGCATCATCTTTGACAGTGAAAGCGCGAACTGGACTTTTGTCTGCCCGCCCGGCTACAAAGGGATTGCCCGCAAAGACAAGCGCATCACCGCTTTTTACAGCGATGGTTTTGGTGTAATCTCGGCCTTTTTAGCTGCGCTTGGGAGGCTGGTGGATATCACCATACCCAAGCGGTACCGGCGGCATATGGACGCGTTGGCTGAGTAGCTGTCGAACGCAAAGTGTGGCGGCCGGCATTGTAAACAGCGGGCAAATACGCTATAATGGTATGGCGACAGTATGCAATGATTTTTAGGAGAACGCAATGCCGGAAAAAAACTTTAAAACTTCAATCGGAGGGCAGGCCTTGATTGAAGGGGTTATGATGCGCGGGCCAAAGATGTCGGCCATGGCCACTCGCCTGCCGGGCGGCGGGGTGGATGTAGAAGAGTGGGATACCCCGGCGGCCAGCGGGAAGTGGTACCGCAAGACCCCGTTTGTGCGGGGATGTTTTAACCTGGTGGATTCGATGCGGGTTGGTTACCGCTGTCTGATGAAAAGCGCGGAGAAAGCCGGGTTTGAGGACGAAGAACCCACCCGCTTTGAAAAGTGGCTGACCGCAAAGCTCGGCGACAATTTAAGCAAGGTATTCGCCGGCTTTTCGATGGTGTTGGGTGTGATTTTGGCGGTCGGGCTGTTTATGATCTTGCCGCTCTTTTTGGCCGGGCTGGTTGCATCCCTGGCCGACTTTGCCCTTACGCCGGGTACCCGTTCGCTGCTTGAGGGCCTTATACGAATCATCATCTTTATTCTCTACATCCTTGTGTGTACCCGGATGAAGGAAATCCGCCGGGTCTTCGAGTACCACGGGGCCGAGCACAAGACCATCGCCTGCCATGAGGCGGGGGAAGCGTTGACCGTCGAAAACATCCGGCCAAAGTCGCGGTTTCATCCCCGCTGTGGGACAAGTTTTCTGCTGATTGTGCTGGTGATTTCCATCCTCATCTTTTCGGTCATTCAGTGGGAGAGCGTGCTTTTGCGGGCGGCTTTTCGCCTGGCACTGTTGCCGGTTGTGGTCAGCATCTCGTATGAGATTATCAAGCTGGCCGGCCGGTATGACAACATCCTGACCCGACTCATCTCACTGCCCGGGCTTTGGCTGCAGCGGCTGACCTCTTACGAGCCGGATGACGGGCAAATTGAAATCGCAATCGCCGCAATGACCCCGGCTATCCCGGCTGAGGGCGGAGCGGATAAATGGTGAACACAATATGAAAACTTTTGGCGACCTTTTCAAGACGTTAGAGACATCCGCCCCGTCCTCTTTTGAGGGCGGGGAGATTTTCCGCTTTGTGACCGGAATTTCCGCGCACAGCGCCGATATGTGCGCGCCGCTAGCGCCCGAAATGCGCGGGCAGGCCGAGCGGCTTCTGAAAGCGCGGGCGGATGGTTACCCGCTACAATATCTTCTGGGCGAGTGGGAATTTTATGGCCTGCCGTTTAAGGTTGGGCCGGGGGTGCTGATCCCGCGCCAGGACACCGAAACGTTGGCTGATTCCGCGCTTGACCTGCTCAAAGCGAGCAAAACAGCACAGCCCGAAGTCCTTGACCTGTGCAGCGGGAGCGGGTGCTTGGCTATTGTGATCGCGCATCACTTCCCTGCCGCCAAAGTGAGCGCGGTCGAGCGCTCGGCACTGGCTTTCCCCTATCTTACCGAAAATATTGCTTTAAACGGCGTGAGCGTCGCCGCGGTCGAGTGTGACCTGCGCGATTACATACACCCCGCCCCGCTGGATTTGATTGTCTGTAATCCGCCGTATATCCCGCGCTCAGATTTCCAAAATTTGCAGATTGAGGTCACACATGAGCCGATCGACGCGCTTGACGGCGGCCAGGACGGGCTGGATTATTTTCGGGTGATTGCCCGGCGGTATAAAGACCAGCTCGCGCCCGGCGGGCATCTGTTATTTGAAGTCGGGGATGAGCAGGCTCAGGCGGTATCCGCGATTTTAACTTCGTTTAACTATGAGGAGATTACCCTGCGCCCCGACCTGACCGGAAAAGTAAGAGTGGTCGGCGGGCGCCCGGCTTGCAAATAACCGGCAATGATGCTATCATGATGAGAGAATTGGCAAAAGCGGGGTGGGATAAGTGGAATATGTGACCTCAGACAATATGCGCGGAATTGCCCGCTCAGCCATTGAGGAGTTTTTTAAACATTCGGGCGACCCTGCGTTTATCCCGATGGCGATGGGAAACCCCGACCCCGAAGCCTTGCCCGAAGCCCTGCTCAGCGAGCTGATGGGCAAAGTCGCGCGGGAGGATATGGGCAAAGCGCTCAGCTATTCGGTCGGGCCGGGCTATACACCGCTGCGGGATGCGCTTAAAGATCGGCTGGCTGTTCAGAACTGTTTTGAGCACGAACGCGACGAGCTGATGATCTTTTCGGGGTCGCTTCAAGTCGCGGATATCGCCTGCCGCGTTCTGTGCAACCGCGGGGACACCGTCATCTGTGAGGAGCCGTCTTTTGTCGGCTGTGTAAATTCTTTTCGCTCAAACGGAGCGAAAATTGTCGGTGTACCCATCGAAGAAGACGGTGTCATAATTGACCGCCTGGAACAAGCGCTCAAAGAAAACCCGAACGCCAGACTGATTTATCTGATCCCGAATTTTCAAAACCCGACCGGCTACACCATGTCGGAAGAAAAACGGAAAGCCGCTTACGCGCTGGCCAAAAAATACGGTGTGCCCATCTTTGAAGACGACCCTTACGGCGACTTGCGCTTTAGCGGAAATCCTGTTCCGGCCATCAAAACAATGGACAGCGACGGCCTGGTTATTTATGCCCGGTCGTTTTCGAAGATACTGGCGGCGGGCATCCGCGCGGCCTACGCGTCTTTCCCAAAAGAGCTGTTTGAAGCGATGTATCTCGCCAAACAGTGTGCCGATATCCACGCGAGCATGTTGGCGCAGCTGCTCTGCTACCGGTTTGTCACCGAGCGGGATATGACCCAACACCTGGCCGGCATGAAGGATGTTTACCGCAGAAAGGCCGCAAGGGCGCTGGCTGAGCTGGACAAGCTCCCGAAAGATAAAATCAGCTACTCAAAACCGGAGGGCGGGCTGTTCATCTGGCTGACGCTCAGAGAAAACCAGGACGGCGGCGACTTCGCCCTAAGACTGGTAAGAGAGAAAAAAGCAGCGGTAGTACCCGGCAGCGCATTCACCGCCAACTATCAACCAAGCCCGAGTTTCAGAATCACCTTCTCTGCACTCAGTGAAGAACAAATCACAAGAGGAATTGAAGCAATCGGCCAGCTATTATAAGAAAAACAAAAACGCCGCGCGAAGCGCAAGCAACGGCAAAGCCGGAGCGACGCCTCACCCACCACCAAAGGGCAATCCCGCGAGAGCGGGCAGCCCGGACTCTATAGACTTGCAACGACACGCGACCGGTACGAAGTACCGCGCGCGACCTACCGGGTGAGACTAATGTTAGCGAGTTTTATCGGGGGGTGCGGGGGATTCTTAAGGGGGGCCAGCTGGGGGCGAGCCCCCTGCCCCCCTTAAGTGCCCTT